>Ga0197143_1000065_pt1:70000-112803 | contig 112803 bp, 107 predicted proteins | sample GBS70_MetaG_FD_148603 | JGI IMG/M metagenome (GOLD analysis project Ga0197143, IMG submission 148603) | Sediment microbial communities from Great Boiling Springs, Gerlach, Nevada, United States - GBS 70_MetaG | ecosystem: Environmental > Aquatic > Thermal springs > Hot (42-90C) >... | reverse complement strand
CATAAGGTGGCTATCGGAGGCTCCTCCTGTGCCCCTGAGCGTTCAGGTACATGCCCTTGCCGAGTCAGCAGGGGGTTTGCTTGCCGTCCTGGACGAGGAAGGGAATGTGGTGGCGGCCTCTGATGACCATCCGTGAACAGAGGACGGAGAGGGTGAGGAGACGTCGTCCTTTATGGTGGCGGCGGCCACTATTGGCGACCCTCGTGGGCCGCGGGGCGTCCTCGTGGCAGCCCGGCCCAAGGGCCCCATGAACGCTGAGATCCGCAACACCTGGCTGGCCCTGGGGGGGATGGGGCTACTGGTGTTAGGAGCATCGGTGGGGGCTAGCCTCCTTCTGGCCAGGCACATCTCGCGGCCTGTGCGCGATCTCACCGCCTCGGCTGTTGCCTTGGCCCAGGGCGGCCTGGACCAGAGCGTGACCCCTCAAGGCCCTGTGGAGACGCGGCAGCTGGCGGAGGCCTTTAACACCATGGCCCAACGTCTGCGCTCTTGGCTAGAGCGGCAGCTGGCCTTGGTGGCCGAAGCCGCCCACGAGCTGCGCTCCCCCTTGGCCAGCGTGCGACTGCGCCTAGAGATGGCCCAGGCCCATGGCGAGCGTGACCCGGAGACGGCGCGGCGGTATCTGGCTCAGGCCCTGGAAGAGGTGGAGCGGCTGCACCGCCTGGCTCATCAGCTCCTCTCCTTTCCTTAAGCAGCGTGGATGCCCAGCTGGCGCGGGGGGCGCAGCCCATAGACCCCGCCCCCGTGTTGTATCAGGTGGTGGACTCCATGATGGTGCTGGCCCAGCATAAAGGCCTCCAGGTGCAGGTGGACGTTCCCCCGCACCTGCCCCTGGTGCGGGCCAGCCCGGAGTTGCTGACCACTGCCGTGCGCAACCTTTTGGACAACGCCATCAAGTTTACGCCCCCCGGGGGCAGCGTGCGTCTCTCGGCCCGGGCTGTGGGAGGGCAGGTGGAGATAGCGGTGTCCGATACCGGGGTGGGGATCTCCCCCGAGGAGCTGCCCCACATCTTCCAACGTTTTCGACGGGGAAGGCGTGGCACGGGGGAAGGGGGGAGTGGTGCGGGGCTCGGGCTAGCCTTGGTGAAGGCCATCGCTGAGGGATATGGCGGTCAAATCAAGGTGGAGTCCCGTCTGGGCGAGGGCTCTACCTTCGTCCTGGCCTTGCCGTGCGCTGAGGCCTCTCAGGGTACCTCGGGGGCGTAGTCCATGCCCAGGAAGCCCTCGGCCTCCAGCCTCCTGTATTCCTCGTCTGAGACGCCCAGGAGCTCCTTGTAGACGTACTCGTTGTCCTCTCCCAATCGCACCGGCGCCCGCCAGATGCGCATGGGGGTGTGGGAGTAGCGCCACAGGAAGCCGGGGTAGAGGTGGGTTCCGCAGTCTTCCTGGTATAGCTCGTGGAAGAAGCCCCGCTCCCGCAGGTGGGGGTCCTCATAGCAGTCCTTGGCGTCCATCACGGCGCCTGCGGGGACGCCATGGGCCTGGAGGATGTGCATCACCTCGTAGTTGGTGTGCTGGCTTGTCCAGGCAGCGATATGCTGGTCTAGTTCGTCCTGGTGGCGACGGCGGCTCGTCACATCGGCGAACTTGGGGTCTTGGGTCCAGGGCGGGTTGCCCAGGGCGCGGCAGAAGGCCTCCCAATCGCGGTCATCGCGGATGGTAATGACCACCCAGCGGTCGCGTCCCTCCTCCTTGCAAGGGTAGCAGCCCTGCACGGCGGTGGGATGGCGGTTGCCCAGGCTGGACTGGATGCGGCCGTTGAGGGCGTAGTCCATATAGGCCTGGGCCAACATGGCGATGGCGTTCTCGGCTTGGGCCAAGTCGATGTGCTGGCCCTTGCCCGTGCGGCGCCGGTGGTGGATGGCCACCAAGGTGGCGAAGGCACCTGCTGCCCCGGCCAGGTAGTCGCCAGTGTAGACGGCGCTGGTCTGGCTGGGGTCCAGGTCGGGGTAGGTGCGCAGGAGGGTGTGACCTATAGAGCCCTCCAGGTGTACCCCCAAGGCGCGGTAGTTGCGGTAGGGCCCTGTGGCTCCATATCCCGGCACCTGCACATATATGATGTCGGGCTTGATGGAGCGCAGATAGTCATAGGTGATGCCCAGCTTCTCCATGGTCTCCGGAGGGTTGTTCTCGTAGACCACGTCGCTAATGGATACCAGCTTGGCGAACAGCTCCTTGCCCTTGGGTTGGCGGAGGTCGATGGTGCAGGAGCGTTTGTTGCGAGCGTGGGCGTTGAAAAGGGGGGCGCGGTTCCAGGGGCGACGGCCAGGCTCCCGGTCGGGGAAGCCTAAGGTCCAGGGCAGGTATTGGGCGGCCACCTGCTTGGGGGGCCGGGCCATGAGGCCGCGGGTATAGGTCTGCCATACGTTTATGTTCTCCACCCTTATGACCTCGGCGCCCAGGTCAGCCAGGAGCATGGTGCCAAAGGGGCCGGCCCACACCACCGTCAGATCCACCACCCGCACGCCTTCCAATGGTAGAGTGGCCATGGCTTCCCCTCCTCAGATGACGCCCGTCTGGCGCAGGATGAGGATGTCGTCCTGGGTGTAGCCCAGCTCCTTGAGGATCTCCTCCGTATGCTCGCCCAGAAGGGGGGCGGGGCGGCGCAGCTGCCAGGGGGTCTCGCTCATGATGAAGGGCCTACCGGGCATGCGGAAGCGCCCCACTACAGGGTGTTCCACATCCACAAAGAACCCCCGCTGGTTGAAGTGGGGGTCGTCGTAGACGTCGGCTGGGGTGTTGAGGGGTGCACAGATGACGTGGTTCTCCTGGGCGATGCGCCATATCTCCCGCTTGGGCCTCTCCATGAGCCAGGGGATGAAGAAGGCCATGAACTCCTCGTATAGCTGGGGGTCCGTTTGGGCGGTGGGCTGCGTCCACTTGGGGTCCTTCAAAAACTCCGGCTCCCCTAGCATTTTGACGACACGCTGCCAGTGGGCAGCACCGCCCACTATCTCGATGTAGCCGTCCTGGCATGGGTAGACGCCTGCTGGGTAGCCCCGCACCCCCATGCCCCCAGCCCGTGGCGTGATCTCGCCAGTGTACTGGTAGCCGATGAGGGCGGAGGCGCGGCGGTCGATGCCTCCGCACAGGGCCTCCATCATGGAGAGGTCGATGTGCTGGCCCTGCCCCTGGGCGGAGGCCAAAAGGTAGGCGCCCATGGTGGCCACGGCGGCTATGGCTCCCGCCTGGACTTGGGAGGCAGTGAGGGCGGTTTTGATGGGCTCCCGCTCTGGGATGCCTGTGCTGTACATCTCGCCGCCCATGGCGTAGAGGACGATCTCGCTGCCTTGGAAGTCCTTATAGGGGCCTGTCTGGCCGAACCAGGTGATGGAGGTCATCACCAGGCGGGGGTTTATGGCTGACAGCTCTTTATACCCCAGACCCAGGCCGTCCAGGTAGCCTGGGGGGTAACTCTCCACCAGGATGTCCGCCCCTTCCACCAGGCGGCGCAGGATCTGGCGCCCCGTGGCTGTCTCTAGGTTGAGGGTGAGGCTGCGTTTGTTGGTGTTGAGATAAAGGAAGAGGCCGCTCTTCTCAGGATGGGGGTCATCGTCCTTGAAGGGGCCCATATGGCGGGCCTTGTCCCCCACGTGGGGCGGCTCCACCTTGATGACGTCCGCCCCATAATCGGCCAGGAGCTTGGTGCAGAAGGGGCCAGCTATCTCCTGGCTCAGGTCGATGACCTTTATACCCTCAAGCGCCGTGGCCATGATGTCCAGGCAGGGAAGGGGCTCGCCGTGATTTTATAGATGAGGGCAGGAGTCGTCAAGGCTTCAGGTGGCTCGTCTTGCCCGCCAATGGTCATGTCCCGCTTACCTCTTGAAGGGTGCATATCCAGGGCTACGCCTTATAATGGCCCACAGGAGGTGCATCCATGGGCACCATTCAAGTCCCGGTGAGCGTGGACGACCCCATCAACCAGGCCATCCTGGCCGTCTCGGAGGACCGGCTGGATGGTTTCCAACGTGACCCCCTAGGCGAGATCGCCCGGCGCACGGGCCTCTCCGTGGAGACGGTGGTGGAGCGCATAAGGGCCATGCTGGAAGCGGGGACCATACGCCGCGTGCGCCAGACCCTCCTTTCCACCAACCTGGCCCAGGGGGCCCTTGTGGCCTGGCATGTGCCCCAGGAACGTCTGCACCGGGCCTTCGACTTCATGTTCCGGGAGGACCCCTTCAGTGGCCATGTGGTCATCCGCACCACCGAGGGGACGAGGGCGGGTGCTCGCTTTCGCCTCTGGACCACCCTGAAGGTACCCCAGGGGTTCTCCCTGGAGAAGCACTGTCGTCTGTTGGCTCAGCGGGTGGGGGCGGTGGAGTTCCGCATCATGCCCCCCAAGGCCATGTTCGTTCTGGGGGTTGGGCATGTGCGCCGCCGCTCCCTGGAGCCAGGGGCCAAATCAGACCGCCCGGCCGAGGCGCAACCAGTGGTGGTGGAGGAGCTCTCGGACCTGGAGTGGCGGGTGCTCATGGCCCTCAAGCGGGAGTTCCTACCTCACGAGATCAGGCCCGACCTGTGGGAGGGGCGGGCCCAAGAGGCGGGGGTGGACCTGGAGACCTTCTACCAAGTGGCCGAGGGGCTAGCCCAACGGGGCATCATCGGCCGTTTCTCCACCTTCCTGGAGCATCGCAAGCCGGTGGCCGATGGGCAGCGGGTGGCCCCCTACAACGCCCTCTTCCACTGGGCTGTCCCCCCGGGGCGGGAGATAGAGGCGGGGCGGGAGGTGGGTCGTTTCTATGTCCTCACCCACTGCTATTGGCGGGAGGCAGGCCCTGAGTTCAACAACGTCAACATCATGGCTGTGGCCCATGGGCGGGACAAGGCCTGGCTCCTGGCCCATAAGGAGGCCATCGACCGACACCTGGCGGAGGTGGGCATCCCCGTCCTTTACACCAACACCTTCTGGGGGGGGCGCAGCGAGATCAAGCCCTCGGAGATCTCCCCCCTGGCCTACGTGGAGTGGTGCCAGCGCATGGGGGTTGACCCCCAGCAGATGCGGGAGTAACGTCGGAGAGGCCGGTGAAGAGAGGTCATGGACGTAGGGCCGTTCCGCCTCCATGAGCCTTTGCCACCCCTGCAGCGGCCGGTGATGGTGCTGGCCCTACAGCCGTGGATCGATGTGGGATCGGTGGGCACCATAGTCCTCTCCTTCCTGGAGGAGAGCTGGCCCTCGCGTTCCCTGGGGGAGCTCATCCGGCCTGGCCGCTTTTATGACTTCACCCGCTACCGCCCCATGCTATACCGGCGGGGCCAACGCCGCGTGGTCACCCTCCCCAACACTTACATCCGCTATGCTCAGGCGCCCGACGGCAGCCACTGGCTTTTGGTCCATGCCCTGGAGCCCCACTGCCACGGCGAAGAATACGTGGAAGGGCTGGCCACCCTCATGGAGCGGCTGGAGGTAGGAACCTACTGCCTCGTGGGCTCCTACTATGGGCCTGTGCCCCATACCCGCCCCCCGCTCATCGTGGGCACGGCCGGCACCCCCCAGGCCCTGTCCCGCCTGCAGGCGGCTGGGGTGAGGGAAAGCCGCTACGAGGGGCCTACTACCGTGCTGGCCCTCATGTACCAGCACGCCGAGGCCCTGGGCATCGAGACCATCTCCATCCTGGTGCAGGTGCCAGCTTACGCTCAGCTAGAGAGGGACTACCGCAGTGCCCATGCCGTCCTCTCCGCCCTCTCCCAAGTGTTCGGTATACCCCTCCCCCTGGACAAGATGCGCGAGGAGGGGGAGAAGCAGTATAGCGAGCTGGACGCCCAGGCCCGCCATGACCCTAGGATGCAAAGGTGGATCGAGGAGCTGGAGCGCATATACGAGGCCGAGGCCTCCCTCCAGGAGCCAGAACCACCCCCCCTCTCCCCAGAGCTGGAGCGCTTCCTGGAAGAGCTGGAACGCCGCTGGGAAGGCCCCCCACCCCCAGACCGCTAGCCTCCTGTACCCCGTAGCACTTTAGAAAGATTGCAATTTATTTTTTGTGCTCCTAACCATTGACGTTGGTATGGGCTAATGTTAGGATGATGGAAGACCTAACGGAAGGCTAGCCATGAGACGATGGGTGCTTATGGTGGTATTGGCCGTGGCGGGGCTCTGGGCGTGTGGTGGGGGTAGGCAGGAGCTGGTCATAGCGGTGCAGCCCACCCAGCAGGCGGCGGAGATGATGGAGAAGGCGCGCCCCATCGAGCGTTTCCTGGAGGAGCGGCTGCCGGGGGTGGACGTCAAGATCTTCGTGCCCACCAGCTATGCGGCGGTGGTGGAGGCCCTCCGCTTCGGCCAGGCCCATGTGGCCTTCATGGGCGCCTGGCCTGCCCTATTGGCTGTCAAGGAGGCGGGGGCCCAGCTGGTGCTGGCCGAGGTGCGACAGGTCATGCGCGATGGGCAACAGGTGGAGGCCCCCTACTACTTTTCCCACTGGATCGTCCTCAAGGAGAGCCCCTACCGCGGGTTGGGGGATCTGAGGGGCAAGAGGGTCTGTTTCCCCAGCCCCATCTCCACCTCTGGCTATGTGGGGCCCATGGGTAGGCTGGTGGAGCTGGGGCTCCTCCCTCAGCCTGCCAGCGGTCAAGAGGCGGACCCCAAGGCCTTCTTTGGCGATGTGGTCTTCGGTGGCGGCTACCAGCAGTGTTGGCAGGCCCTCAAGCTAGGGCAGGTGGATGTGACGGTCATGGCCGGCGATGTCTCCCAGCAGCTGTACCAGGAGGCCATGGCCGCCTCTCGCATCCTGGAGAGTCAGGGCCCCCTGCCCAGCCATGGGGTGGTGATGAGCAAAGGGCTAAAGGATCCCCTGCGTGCCCAGGTCATCGATGCCCTGATGGTCTTGGGCGATGAGAGGCCTGAGTTGATGAGGGGCTTCATCTCGGCCACCTTTGTGCGATTCCAGCCCACCACCTTGCAGGAGCACCTGGGCCAGCTGGGCCGCTACCTCCAGCTCACCGGCCTCCAGTTCCGGGAGCGATAGGGGAGGGGGAGATGGACGAGTGGGCCATCGTCGTGAGGTGGGTGCACGTCCTGGCTGGGGCCGCGTGGTTTGGGGAGATGGTGGTCATAAACCTGGTGCTGGTGCCAGCCCTTGGGCGTTTGGAAAGGGTCCAGGGCTCGGAGCTGCTGAGGGCCGTCTTCCCGCGCATCTTCTCCCTGGCCTCATGGCTGAGCATCGTGGCGGTGGCAAGTGGCTTCCTGCTCCTTGGGGAGATGGTGGACTGGCGCCATTGGGACCTCTTGATAGAAAGTAGGTGGGGGCGCTCCATACTGACGGGAGGCACGCTGGGCCTGGGGCTCACCTTCTTCCATCATCTGGTGGAGAGGCGGCTCTCCCCAGCCATCGCTGGGAACCCTAGTGGCCTGGTCTACATCGAGCGGCGGCTGAGGGTGGTGCCCAGGGCGGGGCTGTTGGTGCTGCTGGTGGTGATGGGAGCAATGATGTATGCGGCAAGAGGGTTCTGACGTCTACGCCGTGCGGGCCGAGAGGCTCTGGTTCGCCTACCGCGACCATGAGTGGGTTCTTCAGGACGTGGGGGTGAGGGTGCCCCAGGGGGCCCTCATGGCCATCATGGGGCCATCGGGGGCGGGGAAGACCACCCTGTTGCGCCTGCTGGCTGGCCTCCTGCGGCCCCAGCGTGGCGAGGTGCGGGTGCTGGGTCAGGACGTCCACAACGGCATGCCCCGGGACTTGAGAAGGCGCCTGGGATATATTCCGCAACAGCTAGGGCTGGTGCGGGGGCTGACGGCCCTGGAGAACGTGCTGGTGGGGGCGCTGGGCCGTATCTCTGGCCCAGGTCCGCTATTGGGCCTCTTCCCCAAGGAAGAGGTGGAGCGGGCCCGGGCCCTGCTAGCCGAGCTGGGCATCGGGCACAAGGCGAGGGAGCAGGCCTTTCGCCTGAGCGGCGGGGAGAGGCAGCGGGTGGCCATCGCTCGCGCTCTGATGCAGGACCCTGCTGTGGTGTTCGCCGACGAGTTCGTCTCCGACCTGGACCTACCCCTGGCGGCGGAGGTGCTGGGCCATGTGCGGGAGCTCGCCTCCCGACGCAACATCACCTTCGTCATGAACATGCACGAAGTGGCCCTGGTGCAGGATTACTGTGACCGGGTGCTGGTGATGAGGCGCGGTCGCCCATTGTTCGAGGGGCGGGGCAACGATGTGACGTGGTCCCTGCTGCGGGAGGCGATGTCTTGAGGGGAGGCGCAGTATTTGCCGGCAAGAGGGAGCCCTTGGTTTGGGGTCTCTTGGCCCTGCTGGCGGTCCTGGCCATGCGGGAGGTGGGCCTCTTTGAGGGTCAGCGGCTTTGGCGGGGGCTTTCCAACCTGGCGGTATTCGCCAGGGATATGGTGCCGCCGGACGTGGGCGTCCTGCCCCTGGCGGGACGGGCCCTATGGGAGACGGTGGTGATGGCCTTCGCTGGGACGGCCCTGGGGTTCGCGCTATCGTTGCCTCTGGGCATGATGGGCGCCCGCAGCATATCCCCTCTGCCGCTGGTGGCTGTGGCGCGGCTAGTGGTGGCGGTGGCCCGTACCATCCCATCGCTGTTGTGGGCGGTGCTCTTCGTCATCATGGTGGGGCTGGGGCCGTTGGCGGGCACCTTGGGTCTGGCCCTATACAGCTTGGGGTACCTGGGGAAGATGTATTCCGAGTTGTTCGAGGGGGTGGACCCTGAGGTGTTGGAGGCGGTGCGTGGTGTGGGGGCGGGGAGGATACACTTGGCGAGGTTTGCCGTCTGGCCGGAGAGCGCCAATGCCGCTCTGAGCCAGCTCCTCTTCATGCTGGAGTACAACGTGCGGGCGTCGTCCATCTTGGGGTTTGCTGGGGCAGGGGGCATCGGGTTCTACATCAGTTTGTATTTACAGGTCCTGGATTATCAGAAGCTGGCTACGCTGCTACTTCTTATCCTAGGCCTCACCTTGGCTATGGATGTGGCCAGCGCTTGGGTGCGCAGCCGCTACCTCTTGCATCAGTAGCCTACCTCCCCACGCTCGCTCCGGGAATTGACGAGGTGTATGCACGGCATTGACAAAGTGTATAATAGAAGTGCTAATATATGCGCGCGTCGCCCGCTAGTGGTGGGAAATGCGGCGAGAGGACGGGAGGTGGTGAGAGGTGGCGCTGCTATTTCCGCCTATGAAGGTGAGATGGGCTGGTCGGGAGGTGAGCTGGGCCTGGGTTCCTACTAGTGTGGGCGAGCTCATAAATGCCCTTCGCCCGACTCTGGGGGAGATGGTGGGCACCCTGGTCTTCGTGTTCCTGGCCGGCTCCCTTCTCATACATGCGGGGGATGTAGCCAAGGGCTCGGCGGGGTTGCTGACCTTGGCCCTGGGCACTGCTGTGGCCTATGGGGTGCTGGTGGCGGCCTTACACCCGGTGTCGGGTGGTCACCTGAACCCGGCGGTGACCATAGGGGTGATGGTGGCTGGGCGGATCCCGCCCCTGGAGGCCCTCTTATACATCGGCGGACAGATAGCGGGGGGCATTCTGGGGGCCCTGGCTCTGGACTTCGCGTATCGGGACGTGGTGCCGGAGGCAGCCCGGCAGGCCACCCTGGCCTTCGGCGACGCCTACACCGGCAGCTGGTCAGCCCTCTTCACAGGGGGGTTCCTTGAGGCTGCCCTCACCTTTGTTTTGGTGTTGGTGTTCATAGGGACGTTGGTGGACCCCCGTGGGCAGAGGGCCATGGGTGGTCTGGCGGTGGGGCTGGTGGTACTGGCGGCCATGGCCTTCGCCTTCCCCCTCACGGGGGCAGCCCTGAACGTGGCCCGCGTGACGGGCCCGGCGGCGGTGGCAAGCCACTGGGCCCACTTCGCCATGTACTGGCTAGGACTGCTAGGCGGGGCCCTGGCAGGCCTCACATACGCCGTGGTCTTGGCAGGGCGAGAGGAGTCCTGAAGGCCTCAGGTGCGCGGGCGACGCCCAGGGGCTGGCGCCATGGCGCCAGCCCCTTCGCATAGTCTTCCTCTAGAGGTGAGATGCCGCATGGCCTCCTGAGGATGACCTTGCTCTTGACAAGGGATCTGTCCTTGCATATATTCAAGGAAGACATCAGTGAGGTGAGGAGGAAGGGCATGAGCGTGGAAAGAGAGCGCCGGGTGGCTAGTTACAGCTACAGGCATACCACGCTAGGCGGCAACATGCTTCGGGTCTGGTGGCCGGAGGAATTGAACCTCCGCATCCTGTACCAGAACCCACCGACCCTTGTTCCTACCGATCCGGACTACAACTATGCCAAGGCCTTCGCCCAGCTAGACTATTATGCCCTGAAAGAGGACCTGCGCCGGCTCATGACCCAGTCACAGGAGTGGTGGCCGGCGGACTTTGGCCATTATGGCCCCCTATTCATCCGCTTGGCCTGGCACAGCGCCGGCTCGTACCGGGTGTTCGACGGGCGGGGCGGCGGTCTGGACGGTAGCATTCGCTTCCCACCCCGCCGCAGCTGGCCCGACAACATCAACTTGGACAAGGCCATACGGCTCCTCTGGCCCATCAAGAAGAAGTACGGCAACAAGATCTCATGGGCCGACTTGATCATCCTCGCGGGCAACGTGGCTTTGGAATCCATGGGGTTCAAGACCTACGGGTTTGGCGCTGGACGGGTGGACATCTGGGAGGCGCCGGAAGACGTGGACTGGGGGCCAGAGATAGAGTGGCTCGGCGACCAGCGTCATACAGCTGAGGATGGCCGGAGGGAATTGCAGCGGCCCCTGGCTGCCACCCAGATGGGCCTCATCTACGTCAACCCGGAGGGCCCCGGTGGCAACCCTGACCCTCTGGGAGCGGCCCAAGAGATCCGCGAGATCTTCACCCGCATGGGGATGAACGATGAGGATACGGTAGCCCTCATCGCCGGTGGGCACACCTTCGGTAAGACCCACGGGGCGGCCGACCCCAAGAAATATCTAGGGCCCGAGCCCGACGCTGCCCCTCTGGAGCAGCAAGGGCTTGGATGGAAGAGCAGCTTCGGCACTGGCAAGGGGCCTGATACCATCACTAGTGGCTTAGAGGGGATATGGACGCCCGCCCCCACCAGATGGGACAACAAGTTCCTGGAGCTCCTGTTCAAGTACGAGTACAGGCTGGAGAAGAGCCCCGGTGGGGCCTGGCAGTGGGTGGCGGTAAACCCGGAGCCCCAGGACATGGTGCCCGACCCCTACGATCCCGACAAGGTGTACCCCCCTGTCATGCTCACCACCGACCTGGCCCTGAGGGAAGACCCCATCTACAGGCAGATAGCCCTACGCTTCCGCGACGACCCTCAGCTCTTCGCTGACAGCTTTGCCAAGGCGTGGTTCAAGCTAACCCACAGGGACATGGGGCCTAAATCGCGGTATCTAGGGCCTGAGGTCCCCAAGGAGGACTTCGTCTGGCAGGACCCCCTCCCCCCAGTCGATCATGAGCTCATTGACGAGAATGACATCGCCTACCTGAAGCGCCAGATACTGGACTCGGGGCTCACTATACGCGAGCTGGTCTACACGGCTTGGTCGGCGGCCTCCACCTTCCGCGCATCCGACAGGCGGGGCGGTGCCAATGGGGCGCGCATCCGTCTCGCCCCACAGAAGGACTGGGAGGTGAACGAGCCGGCGCAGCTTGCCAGGGTCCTCCGCACCCTGGAGGATATCCAGGCCCGCTTTAACGCAGCGCAGACGGGTAACAAGCGGGTCTCCCTGGCTGACCTCATCGTCCTTGGTGGGGTGGCGGCCATTGAGGAGGCGGCGCGGCGAGCAGGTTTCCAGGTAGAGGTGCCCTTCTACCCTGGCCGCACCGACGCCAGCCAGGAACAGACGGAGGTAGAGTTCTACAACCACCTGGAGCCAGTGGCCGATGGCTTCCGCAACTACGTGAAGGCTGGTTACGAGGACATCCCCACCGAGAGGGTGCTGCTGGACAAGGCCCACCTCCTGACCCTCACGGTCCCTGAGCTGGTGGTCCTCATCGGCGGCTTGAGGGTGCTTGGGGCCAACTATGGCGGCACTTCCCATGGCGTGCTGACGGAGCGACCTGGCACCCTCACCAACGATTTCTTCGTCAACCTACTGGATATGGGCATTGAGTGGCGGCCCACTGCCAACCCCCAAATCTACGAGGGGTACGATAGGGCCACCGGGAGGCTCAAATGGACGGCCACGCGTGTCGACCTAGTTTTCGGGTCCAACTTCCAGCTGCGCGCCCAGGTGGAGTTCTACGCCCAGGACGATAATCAGGAGAAGTTCGTGCGCGACTTTGTGGCCGCCTGGAACAAGGTCATGAACCTGGACCGGTTCGACCTCCACTGGTGGTAATGGGGTGTGGCCGCCCCCTGTCTGTGGGGATGACCCCCGCCACCGGTGCGGAGGGGCTTATAAAAAGCGGTAGAACGGGCTGAGGGCCAGGGGGTTGGCTCTCGGCCCGCTTTTATATCGGCACCTTGTTCTTCTCAGCGGCCGGTGGAGCCGTGGCCCCTGGCGCCTCGTGGGGTGGGGGAGAGCTCTTGCACCTCCACCACCGGCAACGGCTCCAGGCGGCTCACCACCAGCTGGGCGATGCGGTCGCCGTGGCGGATCACGTAGGGCGGCAGTCCAGGCAGGGTGTACATGGTCACTAGCAGCTCCCCTCGGTAGTCGGCATCGATGGTGCCCAGGGCCACCATCACCCCCTGCAGTGATAGCCCCGAGCGGGGGCGCACCTGGGCCTCGTAGCCTGGAGGGAGCTCGATGGCGATGCCTGTGGGCACCAGGAGGGGCGTGGGTCCCACCATCAGCTCCCCCTGCTCCAGACAGGCGAAGAGGTCCAGGCCGCTGGCCCCCTCCGTAGCCTGGACGGGCAGGCGAGCAGCAGGGCGTAAGCGCTTCACCTTCAGGACGGGCGCCATGGAGAGGCCTCTGTCTCCTCCGCCTGGCGTATGATGGGGATGAGCCTCAAGTCCGGGGGGCCCGTGGCGCCCTCCAGGGCAGCTAGACACCCCTTCAGCCCTGTGACGAGGCCCTCCACGTCCAGCCCCAAATAGCGCGGCGGGAAGGATGAGAGGAGGTCTATGGCTCCCCGAAGTAGGATGGTGGCCCCCCGATGGTTGCCTCGCAGCAGGTGATGTAGGCCAGCAGCGGCCTTGATGAGCCCATGGTAGAAGTGGGCTAAAGGGGTCTCCTCAGCCCGCCACAGCCCCTCCAGGGTCTCGTGGCACTCCCAGAAGCGCCAGGAGTTGAACTGGCGGATGGCGGTGGCCAGGGCCTGGGGGTCCTTGACGGCTTCTGGGCCAGGCGGCGGCCCCTTGGGCGCCCGCTTCCCCATCTCGCCATTAGGATTTTAGGGGAGGGATGGAGGGCCGTCAAAGCGAGCCCCAGCCCCCGCCGCCAGGGGTCTCGATGACCAGGCGGTCGCCGGGCGAGGCCTCTATCTGGCACTTGGAAGGCAGGGGCACCACCTCCCCTTGGGAGCGGACGAGGAGGTTACGTCCGGGCTGGCCTGGCCCACCACCCTGCAGGCCCCAGGGGGCCAGGCGTCGCCTCTCGGTGATAATGGTGACGGTGGTGGGGCAGAGGAACTGGTAGGTGCGGACGATGCCGTCGCCGCCACGGTGTCGGCCCGGGCCACCAGAGCCCCTGCGCACACGGTACTCGCATATGCGCAGGGGATAGGCCATCTCCAGGGCCTCGATGGGGGTGTTCATGGTATTGGTCATGTGAGTGTGGACGGCGTCCAGGCCCGGCCCGCTGGGCCCGGCTCCTGCCCCACCGCCGATGGTCTCATAGTAGGCGAAGGGGCGGCCCCGGCGGTGGTCCCATCCCCCCATGGCTATATTGTTCATGGTGCCCTGGCTGGCGGCGGGGATAAGATGGGGCAAAGCCTGGGCCAAGGCCCCCAAAACCACGTCCACGATGCGCTGGGACGTTTCGACGTTGCCCGCGGAGACGGCCGCCGGCGGACGGGCGTTCACCAGCGTCCCTTCCGGCAGGGTGATAGTGATGGGGCGGAAACAGCCTTCATTGGCTGGCACCCCCTCCTCCAAAAGGCAGCGGACGACGTAGTAGATGGCGGAGCGGGTGACGGCGGCCACGGCGTTGATGGACGAGGGGCGCTGGGGGGCGGTGCCTGTGAAGTCCACGTGCATAACGTCGCCCGTCACCGTCACCGTGGCCATGATGACCAGATGTTCATCGCTTAGGCCATCGTCGTCCAGATAGTCTTGGAAGGAGTAGCGGCCGTCGGGTATGCGGGCGATGGCGGCGCGGGTCATGCGCTCAGCATAATCCTGCAGAGCGGCCATGAGGTGAAGGAGACGACGCCGCCCTAGGCGTTGGGCCAGCTCCTGCAACCGCTCCTCACCTATGCGCTGGGCAGCCATCTGGGCCGCCAGGTCCCCTCTGCGTTCCTCCGGGGTGCGGACGTTGCGCAGAAGCAGGGCCAGCACGTCCTCCTGCAGGCGGCCGGCGGTGGCCAGCCGCACCGGTGGGATTATGATCCCCTCCTGCCATATATCCCTGGCCAGGGGCATGGACCCGGGGGCCATGCCTCCCACGTCGGCATGGTGGGCGCGGGAGGCCACAAAGCCGATGAGGCTCCGACGGTGGAACACCGGGGAGACCATGGTGATGTCTGGCAGGTGGGTGCCACCCAGGTAAGGGTCGTTGAGGACGATGAGGTCGCCAGGGCGGAAGGGGGCCAAAGGGAGGGCCGCCCGCACTGCCTCTGGCATGGCCCCCAGGTGTACGGGGATGTGGGCGGCCTGGGCCACCAGCCTCCCCTGGGGATCGAAGACGGCGCAGGAGTAATCGCGTCGCTCCTTGATGTTAGGGGAGAGGGCCGTTCGCCCCAACACGGCCCCCATCTCCTCGGCCACCGCTGCCAGGAGGGCGTTGGCCACTGACAATTGGGCGGGGCTGGGCCTGGCCATCACCTTACTATCGTAGCGGGAGGTTGCTGCAGGGGGAGGGGGTCTTGTGTCAAAATGGGAACCCAGGAGGGGAGACCATGGCGGAGAGGACAGTCACGGTGCCCGAGTATCAGGTGGTGCCCCAGCTGGAGCTATCGCCCAGCACCACTGCCCTGCTCATCGTGGATATGCAGAACGACTTCGTGAAGGAAGGGGGGAAGCTGGTGGTGCCAACAGCCGCGGCCACCGTGCCCGTCATCAGGGGCCTGTTGGAGCGGGCGCGGGCGGCGGGAGCCATGGTGGCCTACACCAAGGACTCCCACCTGCCGGGCGACCCCGAGTTCCCCATCTGGGGGGAGCACTGTCTACGGGGGACATGGGGATGGGAGGTGGTGGAGGAATTGGCACCCCTGCCGGGGGAGATGGTGTATGAGAAACGGCGGTACGATGGCTTCTACGGGACGACCCTAGACCATGACCTGCGGGTGAGGGGCATCGAGACGTTGGTGGTGGTGGGGACGGTGGCCAACATCTGCGTCCTGCATACGGCGGGCAGCGCCGCCCTGCGTTGGCTAAAGGTGGTGGTGCCCATGGACGGCATCTCTGCCCTCACCGAGTTCGATATGGAGTCGGCCCTGCGCCAGATCCATTTTCTCTACCGGGGCACCATTACCACGGCCCAGGGGGTGCGGTTCAGCGGGTAGGGACAGGGGAGGCTGGCGGGGCGATGAACACCGGCGGTATATTTATCTCCACCCCCTCAAAGCGCACGTAACGGGTCGTGATGGTCACTTGACGCTCCCCGCTGGGGCCTGGGGGGATCTCCAGCTCTAATTGGTGGAGGAGGCCGTCGTCCTGCCCTAGCCAGGCCCTGATGGTAGCTGGGTGGGCCTCATAGTGGTCGATGGCCTGCTTCTGTTGATCTAGGAGGTCCTGGAAGGTGATGGGCCGGCACTCCCTCTGCCCACCTGGGCCTTGGGTGCAACGCTCGCCCATGTTCTCATGGCCCAGCTTGGTATAGAGGCGGCGCATGTTCTCGAGGAAGGCCCGCACGTGGTTCAGGTGGCCCTGGACCTGCACCACCTGCTGTTTACCCATCACCTGGCGCCCGGTGACTCGGAGGTCTTGGGCCAGCTCCAGCATGGTGAGGGGCCAACCGGGCACATAGACGGATACGGAGCCAGGGGCACCGAGGGGGATGGGGGTAGGGGGCTGCTTCTGCCACTCCTCGCAGCCATCCCTCTCGGCCCGGCAGCGGCGGAAGTAAATGTATTCCACGGTCCATATGGTCTCCACCACGCCGCCTTCTGGGCCTGAGGTGGGGGTCACGAAGCGGTAGCGGCCGGGGGCCTGGAACTCCATGGCCCCAATGAAGTCGCCATCCATCTCCATCTCTAGGCGGTAGGAGCGGAGACGCATCATGTTAGCCAGGGAGTCCATAGCCATCTCTTGGGGGTTGACGGCGCTGCGGCCGCGGCAGCCCATGGCGAGGGCAAGGAGCAGGGCCAGGGCGAGGGGCCACCACCTCATGTCGAGGCCCATTGTAGGTGGAGGTGGCCCTCCTGGTCTACGGTACCCTCCCACCCTGGCGGTATGAGGGTGGTGGCATCCATTTGAACCACCAGGGCAGGCCCCTGGAGGCGGTCGTAGGCCTGTAGCTTCTCCCGCAGGTAGACGGGGGCCCGGAGGAGGCGCCCCGACCACAAGGTGCTCCAGTGGGAGAAGGCCTGGGAGGGGTCCTCGTCGCCGGCGGGTATGGTGGGGAGGGAGAGGCTAGGGCCAGGGAGGGAGAGGCGGAGGCGCGCATTGACCACCTCCACCGGCCGCGACGGGTCGCTGTGGGCATAGAGGCGGTGGTGCAGGGCGTGGAAGCGGGGGAGGAAGTTGGCGGGGTGGAGGTCGTCCACGGGGACTTGAACCTCGTAAGACTGGCCCTGGTAGCGCATGTCCAAGATCATCTCTTGGGAGAGCCCCTTCAGCCCAAACCCTTGGGCCAGGAGGGCCCGTTGCCCCTCCTCGGCCAGCGCCTGGAAGCGACTGACCAGGGCCTGGCGGATGTCCTCGTAGGAAGCGGCCTCGGGGTGTATGAGGAGGGGGATGGGAGACATCACCTCCTTGACGGGGCCGGCGGCCACCATCCCCAACGCCGAAAGGACACCTGGATAGCGGGGAATCAGGACGCGGCGCATGCCCAGGGCCTGGGCCAGGGCGCAGGCATGCAAGGGGCCGGCGCCCCCAAAGGCCACCAGGGCGAAGTGGCGAGGGTCATGCCCCCTCTCCACCGATACGATGCGCAGGGCCCGCTCCATGTTGGTTTCTGCCACTTCCAGGACGGCTGCCGCTGCCCTCTCTATACGCCCACCGAAGGCGTGAGCTAGGGAGGAGAGGGCTTGGCGAGACCGTTGGGGGAACACGACCATGCGTCCCCCCAGGAAGTGCGCGGGGGAGATGTGGCCCAGCACCATGTGGGCATCGGTAATGGTGGGAGAGAGGGAGCGGCCGTAGCAGGCGGGCCCAGGGTCGGCGCCGGCGCTCTGGGGACCCACCCGCAGGGCGCCGCCTTCGTCTAGGCGGGCCAGGGAGCCTCCCCCCGCCCCTACGGATACCACGTCCACCGCACTCCCCCTTATGGGCATCCCCTCCACCAGGATCTCCTCCCGATAGGGCACCTGGCCGGGGCAGAGGGCAACGTCGGTGGACGTCCCTCCCATGTCCAAGGTGATGATCTGCCGCAGGCCCGCGTTCTTGGCTGTCCAGAGGCCCCCCACCACGCCGGCGGCGGGGCCGGAGGCCACCATGCGCACGGCCAGGCGGCCGGCCTCCTCCGCCCCCATGACCCCTCCTGCCGACGACATGACCACCAAGGTCCCCGCCTTCAGCTCCTGTAGGCCCTGGGCCAACGAGCGGAGGTAGCTGGAGACCACCGGCGCTAGGTAAGCGTTGACCACCGTGGTGGACATGCGCTCGAACTCCCGGTGCTCAGGTAGCACCTCGTAGGAGGGGGAGGTGGGCAGACCCAGGCCACGGGCCGTCTCGGCCACGACCCTCTCGTGCTCCGGGTTCAGGAAGGAGAAGAGGAAGCAGACGGCCAGGGACTGGGCCCCCAAGGCCAGGGCCCGCTGCACCACCGCCTCCGCCTCTTCTCTGTCCAGTGGCACCAGCACCTCCCCCTCCGGCCCCATCCGCTCGTGCACCTCCAGCCGTAGCTCCTGGGGCACCAAGGGCGGGGGGCGCTGGGGCTCCAGCTCGTAGAGCTTGGGCCTGGTCTGGCGGCCGATGACCAGAAGATCGGCGAATCCCTGAGTGGTGATGAGGGCTGTGCGCGCCCCCTTGCGCTCGATAAGGGCGTTGGTGGCCACTGTGGAGCCATGCACCACCTGTTGGGGCCTCTCCCCCATCTGGCGTATGCCTTCCAGAACGCCCACCGCTGGGTCGTGGGGAGTGGAAGGCAGCTTATATATCAGGAGGCGACCGTCCGCCCAAAGGAAGAGGTCGGTGAAGGTGCCTCCCACGTCCACACCTAAGATGGAAGGCATGGCGATGTCCATTCTACCCTCCCCTGATGGGGCTTTATATGCTAAGGTAAAGCTCAGCCGAACTCATGGGGAGCAGAAGATGGAAAGCGTCCTAGACTTGCACGTTCATACCACCCTTGGCTCTTGGGACTCCTCCCTGAGTCCTGAGCGGCTGGGGGACGCCATGCGGCGGGTGGGGCTGACGGGGGTGGCCACCACCGAACACATGCGCCCCTGGCCCCAGGAGAAGGTCCGGCGCTTCCAGGAGGAGACGGGCCTCTTCCTCCTGGCGGCCCGCGAGTGGGAGACGGACATGGGCCACATCATATCTCTGGGGCTGCCTCAGGATGTGCAGGGCATATGGCGGGCAGAGGAATTGCGCCAGGTGGCCGACCAATATGGCGCCCTCCTCATCATCGCCCATCCCTTTCGCTATTTCCCTGGGCCCTCCAGCCTCCTCTTCGGCAACGTCAGAGACGCCGGGAGGATGACGGTGGAGCAGCTGGCCCAGCACCCCGTGTTCCACCTTGTGGATGCCATCGAGGTGCTGAACGGGGGATGTGTGGAGTGGGAGAACATGATGGCCTATAGGGTGGCCCGTCACCTGGGCAAGCCCATGGTAGCCTCCAGCGATGCCCATTCCTTCACCGAGGTAGGGCGGTTTGCTACTATCTTCCAGGTTCCCATCCTCACGGGCGAGGATCTGCTGCGGGAACTGAGGATGGGACGGTGTCAGCCGGCGGTGCGAAGAGACGGAGCGTTGGTGCCCTTCACACCGGAGGGGGATTGAGGCTCCCCTGTCGGTAGCCCGCCAGGTCTAAGGTAACGTAACGGAACCCCAAGGCCTTCAACCTCTCCACCACCTCCTGGCGGTGGGCCAAGATGACCGCCATCCCCTGGGGGTCTGTCTCGATGCGGGCGAGGGTGCCGTGATGGCGCAGTCTTAGGATGCTTATACCCAGGGACCTCAAGAGCTCCTCCCCCTCCTCGATCTGGCGCAGGGCCTCCAAGGTGACGGGTGTGCCATAAGGGATGCGGGAGGCCAGGCAAGGGGAGGCAGGTTTATCCCAATTGGGCAGGCCCAGGGCGCGGGATATGTGTCGGACATCGCTCTTGCTCAGGCCGGCCTCCAGGAGGGGGCTGCGCACCCCATGGTGACGGGCGGCCTCCAGGCCAGGGCGGAAGTCAGAGACGTCGTCGGCGTTGGTGCCATCGGCCACCCAGGCCAGCCCCCGCTGGCGGGCCATGGCCACCAGGGTGGAGTAAAGCTCGTCCTTACAGTAAAAGCAACGCATAGGGGAGTTAGCCACGTACTGTGGCCGCTCCATCTCCCGAGTCTGGATGACTTCGTGGCGGAGGCCCAGGGCACGCGCTAGGGATCTGGCCTCGGCCACCTCCCGGGAAGGGACGGCAGGGGAGACGGCGGTGACAGCTAGGGCGCGCTCACCCAGCACCTGATGGGCCACGGCGGCCACCAAGGTGCTGTCCACGCCCCCAGAGAAGGCCACCAGCACCGATCCCATATCTGCCACGATGCGTTGCAGGCGCGCCAGCCCTTCCATAGCTCAGGGGGTGATGGCGATCTTCACAACCCCCTCCTCCTTGTTGCGGAACATCTCGTAGGCCCGCGGGATCTCGCGGAGGTTCATGCGGTGAGTGAAGAGGACGGAGAGGTCCAGTTGCCCCCACCGGGCCAGGGCCAGCAAGTGATCTAGGCGCTCCCAGCCCGAAGGGCAGAGGGTGGTGACGATGCGGCGGTGGAGGAAGGACTGGGTGGCGGTGAAGGTGGGCATGGACACCTGGGGCAGCAGCCCATAGACACCGACGCTGGAGACGGTGCCCCCACGCCGCACCACTTGGGTGGCCGCCTCGAAGGTGGCCTGGGTGCCCACCGCCTCCACAGCGATGTCCACCCCCCGGTTATCCGTCAGGGACAGGATCTCCTGGACGGGGTTCTTTTCCTTAGGGTTGATGACCACGTTGGCGCCAAGGCGCTTGGACATCTCCATCCGCTCGGGTATGGACTCCACGGTCACGATGAGGCCTGCCCCCAAGGCGCGGGCAGCGGCGGTGGCACATAGACCCACAGGCCCCTGGGCGAAGATGGCCACCGAGTCCCCAGCCCTTATGCCCGCCCTCTCGATGGCCCCAAACCCTGTGGACATAATGTCGCTGGCCAGGAGGGCCATCTCATCGGCCACACCCTCGGGCACCTTGGTGGCGTTGACATCGGCCTTAGGCACCACGAAGTACTCGGCCTGGCAGCCGAAGAGGACGCGCCCGCCGCCGGTGCAGATATTGGTCTCCCCACGCAGGCATTCCTGGCAACGGCCACACCCTACAAGGCAGGAGGCCACCACCCGGTCCCCCTCCCGAAAGCGGGTCACCCCTGGCCCCACCTCTTCTACTATGCCCACACCCTCGTGGCCCATGGGCAGACCCTGGGGAAGGAGGACGCCAGGGAAGAGGCCACCCAAAACGTCGTTAGGGAACTCGTCCAGGAAATGCATGTCGGTGCCACATAGGGTGGTCATGGTGGTGCGGACGACGATCTCCCCAGGCCCCGCCTTGGGCTTGGGCAGGTCCACCACCTCCACCTTGCCTAGGTCCGTCTTAACGCATGCCAGCATCGTCTTACCTCCGTGTAGCTTTAGGCGTTGCCCATATAAGCACACAAGGGGGGATGCGTCAAGGCGCCTTAGCGGAAGATGCGCAGCACCAGGTTCAGCAGGAGAGTGAGAAACAGGCTTATCGCCAGGCTGGTGATGAGGGGGAAATAAAAGGTAAAGTTGCCCTTATGGATGAGGATATCCCCAGGTAGGCGCCCCAGAAAGGGCACCTTGCTCCCCAGCCAGATGAGGCCTCCCACGGCAGCTAGGGCTAGCCCCATCAGCACGAGCCACTTGCCCACCCCTTCCACGCCCATGGGCCCAGGACCATTTTAGGACAAAGGGGGCGCGTTGACTAAGCCCCATGCTCCTCTTATCCTTGCTGGAGGAAGGGTATGGCGGAGGAACGGCCGAGACTGGAGTTACACGCGCGTCGCCGCCAGCTGCTGGGGAAGGCTGTCAAGAGGTTGCGGCGGCAAGGCATCACCCCGGCCAACATCTATGGCCGTGGCATCGCCTCCGTGGCCATCGAGGTGCCCACGCAGGAGCTGTTGCGCTTACTCCGCCACGCTGGCCGCCATGAGATGGTCTACGTGGTGCTGGATGGCGAGGAACCACGGCCCTGCTTCCTCAAGGAGATCCAACGCGACCCCATCACCGATGAGCTACTGCACGTGGAACTCCACCAGGTCTCCCTGGCGGAGAGGGTGCGGCTGGAGGTGCCCTTGCATCTGGTGGGGGAGGCTCCAGCGGTCAGGGAGCTGGGGGCCACCCTACTGCAGCTGTTGGAGACGGTGGTAGTGGAGGGGCTGCCCACGGCCATCCCACCTTTCATCGAGGTGGATGTCACTGTGCTGCGGGAACCGGGGCAGGCCATCCATGTGGGCGACCTGAAGGCCCCTGAAGGCGTCGTCATCCTGAGCGATGCGCATCTGGTGGTGGCTCAGGCGGTGTTGGAGGAGGAGGAGGTGGCCGAGGAGGAGGTGGTGGCGGCCCCCGCTGAGGTGGAGGTGATCCGCCCGGCCAGGGAGGAGGAAGAGGAGGGCTAAGGCCCCATCACCCTGCCGGCGACCCCAACCGTTGCCAAAGGAGTTTGGGCATTCCCCGCAGGAACTCGTGGGAGGGGAGACTTTTTCTCCCTGCCCGCTGCGCCTCTATGACGGCCAGGACCCCCTGCCCCGTCTGCACACCGAAGGCGGCCTGGCCTGCCTCTTGGGGCACGGCGGCAGCGTCCTCCCTCCCCAGGGGCACTACTGTGCCGGGGGGATGCCCACTTTCGATGTCCAACGGCCAGGCCCGCCATATGAATATGAGCTCGCCTGCGGCGTAGCTGTAGGCCCCGGGCCATGGGTTATAGGCCCGAACCGCCCGCCACAGCTGGGACGCCGGTTGCTGCCAGTCTAGCAATCCGTCCTTCTTTCGCAGCAGGCGGGTGACGGTGGCGCGAGAGTGGTCCTGGGGGGAGGGGGATATCTCCCCCTTGAGCCAGCGGGGTAGGGTCTCTACCAAAAGGTGGGCAGCCAGGTGGGAGAGCTTCTCCGCGAGGGTGCCAGAGGTGTCCAAGAGCCCTATGGGCAGGGGCGCCTGAGCCAGGATGGGGCCAGTGTCCATCCCCTCGTCCATGAGCATGATGGTGACCCCCGTCTCCTGGTCGCCGCAGAGGATGGCTGCCTGGATGGGGGAGGGCCCACGGTGACGGGGCAAAAGGGAGGGGTGCACGTTGACGATGCCGCGCGGGGGGATCTCCAGGACGGCTCGGCGGAGGATCTCGCCATAGGCGCAGACGACGATGACCTCAGGTCTCAACCGCCGCAGCTCCTCCACCGCCTCTGGGCGGCGCAGGCTCTCAGGCTGGCGCACCGGCAGGCCCAGCTCTTGGGCCAGCACCTTCACCGGCGGCGGATGAGGGCGCAGGCCCCGTCCTGCCGGGCGGTCAGGGCGGGTGTAGACGGCCAATATCTCATGTCCTGCCTCCACTAGCGCCCGCAGGCTGGGGAGGGCGAACTCGGGCGTGCCCATGAACACCAGACCCATGGCCAGAGCCATCTTAGCAAGACCACCTGTGGGGCGCTATGCTGGACGCACCCGCACGACCTGGCCGAGATGGACTCCCAGCACCTGCGCCGCCGAGCCCCTAGGGACGGCGATCTCGAGGAAGCCGCCGGAGCCGATAAGGGCGCAGGGGCCTTGGGCGTGGGCATAGGTGCCTACCAGCCCTGGCACCTGGTGCGAACCCACTTGCACCTTCACCTTTGGCCAGGGGATGTCCTCCCGGCGCACGGTGGTCACTAAGTTGCCGAAGCGGTCAATGTGGAGGACGCGGCCCTCTAAGGTGCCATCGGGCTGGCGATGGGCCCGGAAGGGGGGAAGGGCCATCACCTCATGGACCGGCGGACCCAACTCCTCCAAGGGTACGCCTCGGGAGATATGGGCTGCCGCTGGCCCAAATATGTCCCGCCCGTGGAAGGTGGAGCTTACGGGATGGCGGTGATAACGCGGGTTCTCCAGGGCCACCGCCTTTACTCCTGGGGGCAGGGGCATTAGCCCTGGCGCCGCTGGCCGCCACTCTTCAGGCAGGGCGGACGATAGGAGGCCATTGTCCGGGCCCACGAATACGGCGTATGGGGTGGCCAAGGCCAGGGCACGGCGCCCCGTCCCCACTCCTGGGTCCACCACCGCCACGTGCACGGTGCCCTGTGGGAAGTAAGGCCACGCCTGGGCCAGGATGAAGGCCCCCTCCTCCACCTGCTGAGGATGCACCTCATGGGTGATGTCCACCACCAGGGCCTGCGGGTTGACCGACAGGATGGCCCCTTTCATAGCCCCCACATAGGGGCCCACCAGCCCGAAGTCGGTGAGGAGGGTGACGATGGCTACCCTGCTCATGGGGAGGACAGGGAGCGTAAGGGCTGCCTCGTCGGCTCCTCCATGGCCCACTCCCACACCTGGGAGAAGCGGTCGCTGGCATAGAATAGGACGCCCGGAGCTGGCCCCTGCACCGAGCGATGGACGATGTAGGTATAGAGAGGATAGAAGAGTACAGCCGCTGGGGCATCTTCGATGAAGAGCTCTTGGAAGCGGGAGTAGAGGGCCCGGCGGCGCCCGCGGTCTGGGTTCTTGCGCCCTTCCTCAAGGATGCGGTCGGCCTCTAGGCCGAAGTAGCCGCTGAAGTTGCGTCCATTGGGGCTTATCTGGCTGCTATGCCAGATGGGGTAGGGATCGGGGTCGGGCCCGGGGTCGATGGTGAAGATGGCCATGTCATAGCGGCGGGTCATGAGATGGGAGCTCAGGAGCTCGGCGGTGGTGACGGCCTGCACCTGCACCAGGATGCCCTCCTTCTGGAGGTGACGGGCCACCTCGCGGGCCACGGCCTCCCTTAAGAGGTCGGTGTCCGTGAGAAGCGTCAGGCTCATGGGCTGGCCGTCTTTGCGCCAAGGCTCCTCTTTCTCGCGCTCCCAGCCAGCCTCCCTTAGGAGCCCATAGGCGGCTTGCCGGTCCTTGGCCTGGGGCTGGATGGCGGGGTCCTGAGCCCACGTGCCCGGCGGGATGGGGGTGTAGCTGGCCACCGCCCTCCCCCCTAGCACGCCCCGCACGATGGCCTCCCGATCGATGAGGAGGGAGAGGGCCCTGCGAACGCGGGCGTCGGCCAAGGACGGGCTGTTGATGTTGAAGAAAAGGGCAGTGTAGGGGGTACGGGGTGCATCCAGGAGGCGAAACCTCTGGGTCTTGGTCACCGCCTCTAGCTGACGGGGGCTCACGTTCTGGCCTACCAGCAGACCGTGTACCTCGCCGTGCAGCAGGGCTGTCAGGGCCGCCTCCACATTGGGGAAGAACCGAACCTCCAGCTGCTCAATACGAGGGAGGCCCAAGTAATAGTCACGGTGGCGGGCTAGCACTGCCCGCTCCTCGTCCAAGGAGAGGAGACGGTATGGCCCAGTGCCTATAGGGTGACGGTTGAAGGAGAGTTCCGGGAGGTCGGCGGCCCTGACCCCCTGCAGCAGGTGGCTAGGGAGGATGCCCACTGTGGTGTAGGCTGGGAAGGGGGCGAAGGGCTCCGGCAGCTGGCAGCGGACGGTGAGAGGGTCGATGGCCTCGCACTGGACCTGACGGAAGAAAGCGGAAAGGGCGGGGTCGCCAGGGAACTGGGGATCGGCCAACAGGGAGTAGGTGAAGACGACGTCGCTGGCGGTGAAGGGTTGGCCATCGTGCCAGCGCACCTGGGGCCGCAGGTAGAAGGTATATGTGCGGCCGTCATCGCTTATCTGCCATGCCTGGGCCAGGTCGGGGATGGGCTCCCCCAGGGCGGAGAGACGGGTGAGGCCCGAGAAGACCAGGGAGGACAGGTCCTGGTCGGGGGTGTTGAGGGGTGCCAGAAGGGGATTGACAGCCCGCGGCGCCCCCACCACTCCCTCCACGAAGGTGAGGGGCTGAGGCCTTTCCCCCGTCACCAGGCCCTGCGACCAGATGACCACGAAGGCAGCCACCCCTCCGGCTAGCAGCAGCAGAAGAAGCCACTGGCCCCGCGCAGGGTGGGGGGCTGCTGGAGCGGCCATGGCTAACTGGCGACGGCCAGGTTGAGGGCGGCCAGAACCACGAACAGGGCAGCGAGGGCCACCGTGAGCTGGAACAAGGTCTTCTCCAGGCCCCGCCGGGTGCGTGTGAGGCTTGTCCCCTGATAGGCGCGCAGCCCCTCCCCCCGCACCTGCAGGAGGATGGCCCCCAGCAGGGCCACGGACACCAGGATCATGGCCACCCTCAGGGTATCGGTGAGGCTCACCTGCTCACCTCGTTTAGGGACAGGGGCTGGGCTCTCTGCTCTCTCTCATAGTAGAGGGCCATGAGGACACGGGCCAGCTTTTGGGGGTCGTGGCGGCGCCTGTCCTTCTCGTCCACCACGTCCTCCTGCACCACCCGTAGGGGGCGAGGCATAGGCGATGTGAGGCATACTGGCTCTGCCCGCCACTCGGGCCTAAGGGGGGCGATGTTGGAGTTGACCACCACCACGTCCAGGAAAGGACGGCCCACATGGTCCTCAATGGCCTTCACGTGCTCGGCCACCCCACAGCCGTCCGACTCCCCAGGCTGGGTGGCCACATTACATACGTATACCTTTAGGGCGGAGGATGCCAGGATAGCCTGTCGGATCCCCCGCACCAGCAGGTTGGGTATGATGCTGGTGTAGAGGCTGCCAGGGCCCAAGACCACCATGTCCGCCTCTAGGATGGCCCGCACCGCCTCCGGGCAGGCGGGAGGATCAGGGGGCAATAAGTAGACCTCTATGATGCGGCCGTGGCCGCCCCCTATCCTGGATTCGCCCTCCAGGGTGCCGCCATCGGTGCGGGCGCAGAGGGTGACGTTCTCCAGGGTGGAGGGGAGGATCTCGCCGCGCACGGCCAGGACGCGGCTGGTCTGGCGCACGGCCTCTTCGAAGCTCCCCACCACCCCCATCATGGCCACGATGAAAAGGTTGCCAAAGGAGTGGCCCGCCAGGGCTGAGCCCTCGGGGAAGCGGTACTGGAAGAGCTGGGTCATGAGGGGTTCGGCATCAGCCAGGGCCACGATGCAGTTGCGCACGTCCCCCGGTGGTAGTACGCCCATCTCCTGCCGCAGCCGCCCTGAGGAGCCTCCGTCATCGGCCACCGTCACCACGGCAGTGATGTTGGCCGTATAGGCCTTAAGCCCCCTCAAGAGCACCGAGAGGCCCGTCCCCCCGCCGATGGCCACTATCTTAGGCCCTCGCCGCAGGAAGCGGTGGCTATAGATGACGTCCACCAGGGGGCGGTGGCCGTTCACCTGCTGAGGGAGCAGGGCGCTGAGGATGGACCGGTTGAGCTGCCATACGGCCACCACTACCGCCACCAGCGCTAGCCCCACGAACAGGGTCCCCCTGCCCCATTGGGGTATGAACTGGAGGGTCAGGTAGTAGAAGATGGGGGGGAAGGTGAAGGAGACGTATATCTCACGCAGGAAATAGGCGATGCCCAGGCCGGCCATGGCCACCCCCATCATGAGGAGCAGCAGCCAACGCTTGATGTGCATGCCGGGGTAGAGCCACTTGATGAACCTGGACCGCTTGATGATGTCCATCTTCCCCCTAAGATAACGGCTAGGCGCCCACATGGTTATCCCTTGCTCGAGAGCCTCTCCTGCAGGATATGGCGCACCATCTGAGGGTTGGCGCGGCCCTTGGTCTGGCGCATTACCTGGCCCACCAGGAATTGGAGGGCTCCCTCCTTGCCCGCCTGGTAGTCGGCCACGGCCTTGGGGTTCTGGGCCAGCACCTCCTCCACCAAGTGGGCGAGCTGGTCGGCCTCGCTTATCTGGGCCAGGCCCTTCTCTTCCACGATGGCCCTGGGATCCTTGCCCATAATGAAGGCTTCCTCCAACACGGCCTTGGCCGTGGGGGTGTTGATGACGCCCATCTCCACCATCTCCACCAGCTGGCCCAAGTGCTCGGCAGGTAGGGGGCAGGCTTCCCAATCGAGGCCACGGGCGTTGAGGAGGCCAGCCAGCTCGGAGTTAAGCCAGTTGGCCACCGCCTTGGCATGGGCGGGCCGTTCCCCCTCAGGCCAGCGGGCGAGGGCTGCCTCGAAGAGGTCGGCCTTGGCCCGGGACTCCGTCAGCAGGCGGGCATCGTATGGCGTAAGGCCGAATTGGGCCTGGAGGCGTTGGCGGCGGGCATCGGGGAGCTCGGGCATGCGGGACCTTATCTCCTCCACCCACTGGCGGGAGACGACGAGGGGCGGCAGGTCGGGCTCTGGGAAGTAGCGGTAGTCGTGGGCGTACTCCTTGGTGCGCTGGGGGACGGTGCGCCCCAGGTCCTCCCGCCAGCCGCGGGTCTCCTGGGCGATCCTCTCCCCCGCCTGCAGGGCCTGGATCTGCCGCTCCACCTCGTAGCGGATGGCGTCATAGACGTGACGGAAGCTGTTGATGTTCTTCAGCTCCACCTTGGCCCCCAGCTCTGTGGCGCCGCGGGGACGGACGGATACGTTGGCCTCACACCGCATATCGCCGGCTTCCATGTCAGCGCGGCTGGCCCCGATCCAGCGCAGGATCTGGCGTAGCTTCAGCAGGTAGGCACGGGCCTCCTCCGGGGAGCGTAGGTCGGGCTCGGAGACGATCTCGATGAGGGGTACGCCGGAGCGATTGACATCGATGAGGGAGTAGGCCTCCCCTGTCGCATCCACCACGTGTAGCAGGCGGGCGGTGTCCTCCTCCAGGTGGACACGGTTGATGCGCACCCTTTTCGTCTGGCCGTCCACCTCTATCTCCAGCCAGCCATCGTGGCAAAGGGGCTGGGCATATTGGGAGATCTGGTAGCCCTTCATTAGGTCGGGATAGGGGTAGTTCTTGCGCTCGAAGCGCGATACCTCCGCTATCTGGCAGTGAAGGGCCAACCCCACCATAATGGTGAGCTCCACCGCCCGCCGGTTGATGACGGGCAAGGTGCCGGGCATGCCCAGGCATACGGGGCAGACGTGGCTATTGGGGGGTGAGCCGAAGTAATCGGCTGAGCAAGAGCAGAACATCTTGCTCGCCGTCAGGAGGTGGGCATGCACCTCCATGCCGATGATGACCTCGTAGTCCAAGGCCGCTGGGGACGTCATCAGGCCAGGGGCGAGTATAGCAGGTGGGGGCGCGGGGGACAAGGACGTCTTAATAGGGCACTCTTGTCTGCTAGCATGGGTAAGGGATGCTGCGGGTGGATGGGGCCCAACGTTCGGGCAGTGGCACCATCGTGCGCACCTCCGTGGCTCTGGCTGCCCTTTTGGGCGAGCCCTTGGAGATGTTCAATGTGCGGGCCAAAAGGCAGCCCCCCGGTCTGCGCCCTCAACACCTGCGGGCGGTACAGGCCGCCGCTCAGGTGGCTGGGGGAAGGGTGGAGGGGGCTCAGGTGGGGGCCAGGGAGCTCCGCTTCTGGCCCAGCGGGGCCCTGCGGGGAGGCCGCTATCAGTGGGATATAGGCACCGCCGGCTCCACCACTATGCTGGCCCTCGCCCTCCTGCCCTTGGCTGCCTTCGCCGATGGCCCCACCACCTTTCGTATTCAGGGAGGTCTCTTTCAGGACATGGCGCCCAGCGCTTTTCACACCCAACACGCCCTCCTGCCTTTGCTGGCGCGCATGGGGATACAGGCAGAGCTGGAGGTGGTGCGACCCGGCTATGTGCCCAAGGGCGGGGGCATCATCGAAATGCGGGTGCAGCCGGTGAGGGGGAGGTTGCGGCCCCTCTGCCTTCCGGAGCAGAGGCCCCCTTGGCGTCTTTGGGGCCTTGCCCTCTCCAGCCACCTGCGGGACAGAAAGGTGAGCGAGCGGATGGCCCAGGAGTGCCAGAAGGCCTTGGCCCGCCATGGGATGGAAGCCGCCTTCCGCATCCTCTACGATGCCTCCGCCCCCCAGCCAGGGGCGGCCTTGGCCCTCTTCGCCCACGACCAAGGAGGATGCATCCTAGGAGCGGACATGGCCGGTGCCCCAGGAAGGCCCTCAGAGGCCATCGGCCGCAGGGTAGCGGAGATGATGCTCGAGGACATGGAGAGCGGGGCCACCGTAGATCGTCACCTGGCGGACCAGCTCATAGTCTTCGCTGCTTTGGCGGAGGGGGAGAGCGCGTGGGTGGTGCCCCAGGTGACCGATCACGTGGAGACCAGCCTCTGGCTGGTGGAGACGCTTTTAGGAGCTAAGGCCCACCTGCGGGGGCGCCATCTGCGCATAGAGGGCATAGGGTATGAGCGGGCCTAGGGTGCGGGTGAGGGGGATATATGCCACTGCCATCACCGCCATTCTGGCCCAGCGGGGGTTCGTCATCGTGGACCCCACCCCTGTCATCTCCTCCCGGCTGGGCCTTCCCGAGCAGCCGGGGCCTGAGGAGGTGGCCATCTGGGACCGTCGCGACCGGCAGGGAGTGGTGGTGGAGGGGTTGCGGGATGGGGTGGAGGCGGCCGTGGCCGCCATCAGGGAAGCCGTCCTCTTCGCCCTGGCCACGCCCAAGGAGCTTATCGCAGGCGAGGGTGTCTTGGCCAGAGCCCTAGGCCGCCTGCGGGCCCGCTACCTATTGGAGTTCCCTCTACCTGCCAAGGAGGAGCTGGACCGGATACGGGGCAGCGTCGTCCCCACCGTCCTCGGTCATCACTACTTTAAGGTCATGGACCCCGGCCGCGTCGACCAGATGGAGGCGGAGGCCACCCCTGAGAGGATGGAGGCGGTGCGTCAGGCCCTGCTAGGTGAGTTGGTGTTTCCCTTCTTCCGGCCGGGGGCAACGGTGCGGGTTTATCACGTCAAGGCTGGGGAGGAAGGCTTTGAGTTCAAGGGCACTGTGCGCACCTTAGAGCCTGGCCGCCTCCTGGTGTTGGCGAGGCATTTCCGGAGCGGCGGCACCTACGATGGGCTGGGGCAGCCCAAGCAGGAGGGGGACATGGGGGTGGTGGAGCTATGGGAGGGGCGCTGGTTCAGCCGCCGCGTATACATGCGGCAGGATGGGACCATCCTGGGCGAGATATACAACGTCAACACTCCCCCCGAGCTATACCAGGGCACCGTCCGATACCTGGACCTGGAGGTGGACGTGGTCCGCTTCCCCGATGGCAGGGTGGAGGTCCAGGACGAGGAGGTGCTAGCGGACAAGGAAAGAAGGGGCCTCCTGCCACCTGCCCTCGTCCAGCGGGCCAAAGAATGCGCCCATGAGGTGGCGATGGCCCTCAGGGCGCTTGAGTGAGATTGAAAGGCCCTCCTTCCAGTGGTAAATTGCAAGGCGCCGTGCTGGTGGAGCTATCTGTCCACAACTGGGTCATAGTTGAGGAAGCGTGCCTGCGGCCCTCCCCTGGCCTGAACGTCATCACCGGCGAGACGGGGGCGGGCAAATCCCTTCTGGTGGACGCCCTGGCCGCCCTGGCCGGTGCCCGGCTAGACCAGGAGGTCATCCGCACAGGGGCGGAGGTGGCGCGGGTGGAGGGGGTCTTTGCCCCGCCAGAGGAGGCCCTGGAACGGCTGCGTCCCATCCTGGCGGAGGCAGGCATCGAGGGGGAGGAGCTGGTGGTGGTGCGGGAGCTCCATCGCGGCGGCCGCGGCGTGGCACGCATCAACGGACGTGTCGTGCCCGTGTCCCTCCTGCGGGAGGTGGGGCGGGAGCTGGTGGACATCCATGGCCAAGCTGAGCATCTCTCCCTCTTGGACTGGCGTCGTCATCGTGACCTGCTGGACGCTTTTGGGAGCCTTCAGCCCCTGCGGGCCCAGGTGGCGGAGATGGTAGGCCAGGTGCGGCAGTTGCGTCAGGAGCTATCGTCCCTAGAGCAGGACCAGCGGGCGCTAGAGGGGCAGCGGCAGCTCCTAGAGTTCCAGATACGGGAGATCGAGTCCGCCTCCCTCCGCCCTGGCGAGGAGGAGGAGCTGCGGGATGAGAAGGAGCGGCTGGCCCACGCTCAAGCCATTAAGGAGGCGTGCCAGTCAGCTTATCATTCCCTCTACGCTGCCGAGGGGTATTCGGCCTTCGATATGGTGGGGCGGGCCCAGGCCTCTCTAAGGTCGGTGGCCCCTCTAGTCCCCCTCCTCCGGGAGGCTCTGGAGTCCCTGGACCGGCTGGGGGCCGAGCTGGAGGAGGTGGCCCGCTCCCTGCGGTCCTTGGCTGCCTCGGTGGAGCACGACCCGCAGCGTCTGGAGCAGGTGGAGGAGAGGCTATCCCTTATCTCGCGCCTGAAGCGCAAGTATGGGGGGACCGTGGAGGAGGTGCTGCGCTACGCTGCTGAGGCCCGCGCCCGTCTGGAGGAGCTGGCGGGGGACGAGGGTAGGCGGGCGCGGCTGTCACAGGCCCTAGCGGAGGCCGAAAGGCAGGCGGGGGAGCTGGCCCTTGCGTTATCTCAGGCCCGGCGGCAGGCAGCCCAACGCCTGGGGGAGGCCATGGCCAGTGAGCTACAGGGCTTAGGACTGGGCCACGTCCTTTTCCAGGTAGAGGTCTCCCAGGAGGAGGACCCTGCGGGGCTGCCCTGTGAGGGGCGGCGCATGGCCTTCACCGAAGCGGGGATCGACAGGGTGGAGTTCTTGGTGGCCACCAACCCGGGCGAGCCCCTGCGCCCCCTAGCGCGGGTGGCCTCGGGTGGGGAGATGTCCCGCTTCATGCTGGCTTTGGAAAGCGTCCTGGCCGCCGCTCACCAGGTGCCCCTGCTGGTGTTCGATGAGATCGACGTAGGGGTGGGGGGAAGGAGCGCTGATATGGTGGGGCGTAAGCTGTGGGGCCTGGCCCAACGCCATCAGGTCATCTGCATCACCCACTTGCCCCACATCGCCGCCTATGCCGATGCCCACTTCCGCGTGCGTAAGGACTTGATGTTGGGGCAGTCCCTTGTGCAGGTGGACACCCTCGACGAGCAGGAGCGGGTCCAGGAGCTGGCCGCCATGTTGGGCGGCCCGAGGCCCAGCGAGCGCATGTTGGCAGGGGCGCGCGAGCTCCTGGCCCGTGCCCGCCGCTGGAAAGAGAGCTCCTCCCCCTAAGGCCTGTGCGCCTCAAGCCCAGCACGGCCCACGGGCCCTAAAGACGGCGTACCTCGGCGGAGGCGAGGCCCGTCAGCGCTGCCAGAACCATCCCCACGAGGGCGAAGGCGGTCACTGCTGTTTGTACACCTATGGCATGGGCTAGGCTGCCCATGGCCAGATTACCTAGCGGCGTGAGGCCGGAGCCCACCGTATAAAGGGCCAGCCCTCTTCCCCGATAGGCATCGGCCAGCCGCAGCTGCACCAGGGCCTGGTTGAGGGCCACCATCATGGACCACCCTATCCCCCCGACCACCAGGGCAGCGAAGGAGAGAGGGAGCCAACGGGACTGGGCGAAGGTGGACACCATCCCCATATAGAGGATGGCTGCTAGCCCCATCGCCAGCCCCTTGCGGCGAGAACGGCCCATGCTGGCCACCAGAAGGCCGCCAGGGATGGACCCAAACCCCACCCCCGTCAATAGGAAGCCATAACCCTGCGCCCCAATCCCCAGAACCTCTTCGGCAAAGACCGGGATAAGGCTCACATAGGGGTAGATGAGGACATTGGGGATATAGATGAATAGGTAGAGGCGCAATAGGTGAATAGGTAGAGGCGCAATAGGGTCGGGTCGGCTTGGACGTAGCGCAGGCCGTCCATGATGCTCTGCCAGAAGGGAAGGCGCACCGGCTTGGCCAGGACCCGCAGCCGCAGCAGGGGCGTGACGGGCATAGCCAGGAGCAACAAAAGGCTTTGCCCGAAGAAGGCCGCCGCCGTGTCCAGGGCCCCGATGACTGTCCCCCCCACCAGGGGGGCCATAATGCGGGCCACGTTGGCCGCCACGGAGTTGAGGCCCACGGCGCTGGCCAGATGCTCTGGGCCCACCACGTCGTAAAGGAGAGCCTGTCGGGAGGTGAAGCTGAACCCCCGCGAGGTGCCCATGAGGATGGTGAGGGAATAGAGCTGCCAAAGCTCCACTTGCCCAGCGACGACCAACAGGCCCACAGCCAAGGCCCCCACGCAGCTCATCGCCTCTGCGAAGATGGTGGCCCACCGCCTGTCCATGCGGTCGGCCATGAAGCCGGCCACAGGGGCTGATATGAAGCTGCTGGCCCCGCTGACGAAGGCCAGGGCTGAGAGCTGGAGGGGGGAGCGGGTCAGTTCGTAGACGAGCCAGCCGCGGGCCACCTCCTCCATCCAGCCCGCCAGCTGGGTGAACACCGTCACCGCCAGAAAGAGGCGGAACTGGGGCAGAGCTAATGCCGAAAGCGCCCCCTCCGCCTCTTGCCTGTCTCCTGCCGAGTCGGGCATGGGGCTCTTGCCAGGTATCTCCCTCCCTTAGGCCTGTTGGACAGCCCAGAGGTGTAGAATGTCAACCCCGCCCCTCTAGCTTCCAGGAAGACGCCACCAAATAAGGGACGGTGGGGCTCCCCCACCATCCCTCCTTCCCGCACTGCTACGCGTCTAGTCGCGCCGGGCCAGGATGGTCACCGAAGCCACCGCCCCCGGCCCACCTAGGTTGTGGGCCAGGCCCAGGCGAGGGTTGCGCACCTGCAAGCCATCAGCCCGCCCTTGCAGCTGCTTGGTTACCTCGTAGATCATGCGGCAGCCGGTGGCCCCGATGGGGTGGCCAAAGCACTTGAGGCCACCTGAGGGGTTGATGGGCACCTCCCCCTCGATGTCTGCCAGCCCGTCAGCCACGAACTTGGGGGCGTCCTTGGGGTCGTCCACCAAGAAGAGGTCGCCGATGTTGAACAACTCGGTGCTGGTGAAACAATCGTGCACCTCGGCGAAGCTGATCTCCTTGCGGGGATGGCGGATGCCTGCCTCCTCATAGGCCATCTTGGCTGCCGCCCTGGTGGCTGGGAAGCCCAACCAGTCGTATCCGCTGCGGTAATACGGCTGGATGGATTCTACAGCCAGGGCGTTGGCCTTCACTAGCACGTAATCGTCCTTATGCCGCGTATCCTTGGCGATCTCAGGGCGGGTGATGACCACCGCCGCTGCCCCATCGGAGACGGCGCAGCAGTCCAGCCGCCCCAGGGGCCAGGCGATCATGGGGGCGTTGAGGACATCCTCCATCGTCACCGGGCGCCGGAAGTGGGCCTTGGGGTGGGCAGCGCCATTGCGGTGGTTCTTAACCGCCACCCGCGCCAGATCCTCCTTGGTCCATCCCCACTGGTAGAAGGCGCGGGAGGCGGCCAGGGCGAAGATGCCGGGGGCGCTGGCTGCCAGGAAGCTGGGATGAAAGGCCGCGGTGGGCAGTCCGCGGGATCCCTGGTCCAAAAGCTTCTCCACCCCGCAAACCAGGACGATATCGTAGGCGCCGGCGGCCACGGCGAAGCAGGCGTTACGGAAGGCGTCCATCCCTGAAGCGCAGAAGTTCTCCACCCTGGTGGCCGGCTTGCCGAAGAGGGCCAGGGGCTCGGTGGCCGTGCCGCCCGATTGTCCTGTGAAGTCATAGAAGGTGCTCACCCATATGGCGTCTATGTCCTGCGGGGAGAGGCCAGCGTCCTCTAGGGCTTCATGGGCTGCCTCCACCAGAAGGTCCTCCTGGTCCTTCTCCCACAGCTCCCCGAACTTGGTGCAGCCAACGCCGATGATGGCCACTCGGTCGCGGATGCCTGCCATCTCGCTTCACCTCCTTGGCATGTGGATCCGCAGGGGACGGGCCCGCCAATAATAATTGTGGTACCCTCCCCACTCGTGTAGGCAGCGGAAGGTGGTCTCCACCTCCATGCCCCACCTCACTTCCTTCGGATCGCAGTCGGTCATCTCCAGGAAGACGCGTCCTCCTCCCTCCAGGTCCACGACCACGCGTGGCACGGGGGTGTCCAGATATTCGCCGGCATAGAGATGGTCCAGGGTGAAGGTGTAGATAGTGCCCCGGTGGGATAGGGGCATCTCATCCAGCTGGTCGCGGGCTCCGCAGCTGCGGCAGACGCGAGGTATGGGGAACTGGATGAGGCCACAGGCCCGGCACCGCGCCCCGTGCCAACGCAGCTCCATGGCCACATCCCGCCAATAGGTGACAGGTGAGGCGGAAGCCTTGGGCCCTTCCCTTCCAGCTAAGTTGCGGAGGGCAGCATAGGCCCCATAGTTGGGCAGGGAGCGGCGCAAGGCCAAAAGTTGGGCTAACGTGGGCCTGTCAGGGGGCCGCTGCACCTCCCCCTCCAGGGTAACGACGAAGGCGTCCGCTCCGTCGCCGTAGTTGGCCACCAGCAGTTGCTCCCCCGCCTGGGCCTCCTCCAGGGCAGCGGCCAGGACTAGGAGCACATGGGCGGCGCCGGCGTTGCCTACCGTCATCATGAGGGGGTCCTGGAGCTGCCGACGCTCCAGCCCCAGGCGGTGGGCTACCTCCAGGGGGCTGCGGAAGTCAGGGGTGTAGAGGACAGCTCTGGACACCTCTTGAGGGGAGACGCCGGCCTTCTCCAGGGCCCCCTTGGCTGCCTCTACGGTGGTTCGCACATAGCCGTACTCCGTCTCTACCCTGGCGTCGAAGGATCGGACGAACCGGTCCTGGGGGCGGCGCCAGGGGCCCAAGGGCGCCCCTGTCAGGCTGGTGAAAGCGCGGATGGTGGCTGGGGCCTGGGCAGCTACGATGACCGCCGCCCCCGCATCGCCCATGAGCTGCTCCCAGGTTGTTTGGGGCTCGCCAGGGCGCATGTCGGCGGCCACCACCATGGCCTGGCGCGCGGCCCCGCTCTGCACGGCGTCTAGGGCGGCCTTGAGGGCCAGGGTGGCTGCCCTGGTGGTGCCGGTGAAGTCGGCCGTCACCGTCTGGTGGGGCAGGTCCAGGGCGGCAGCGATGATGGGGGCGCACTGTCTCTCGGCATAGGGAGGGGTGGTGGTGGCGAAGTAAAGGATATCGATCTGCTCGGGGCTCCTGCCCTGCAGGGCCAGAAGCCCCGCCTCCACCGCCATGGTGATGCTGTCCTCGTCGCTGTTGGCCACCGCCCTTTCTCCGGGGAGGGACGGGATGCCCCAAGCCCTGCCCATCTCCGCCCGTTCTATCTTGAAGAAGGGGACGTAAGCGGCTGCTGCCAGGATGCCTGCCATGGCGGGGCCTCTGCCTAGTTCGCCCTAAGTATAAGAGGGCAAAAGGGTGAGCGCAAGATGGCTCTGCCTTGACGAGTGGATGGTGCCCTTCGTAACATGGGCTTGGCAGGGCATAGCCCTGGGGTGGCGCCTTCGTCTAGCGGCCCAGGACACCGCCCTCTCAAGGCGGAGATCGCGGGTTCGAATCCCGCAGGCGCCACCAATATTATGTTCCCCTGCTTCCCCTGGTGACAGACCCGCCCGATGGCGCTAATCTGAGAGGGCCGAGGGGGCAAAATGGGGCGCGCCGGACGCCATCTCATGCTGGAGCAGCTGGTGGCCACGGGGGTGCGATATGTGTTCGGTAACCCAGGCACCACCGAGCAGGCGTTCATGGATGCCCTCAACGATTATCCCCAGCTGGAGTATGTGTTGGCTCTGCAGGAGGCCGTGGCCCTGGCCATGGCCGATGGCTACTCCCGTCTGGCGCCTGTGCCGGCCTTCGTGCAGCTGCATATCACGGTGGGGGTGGGCAATGCCATGGGCATGCTGTATAACGCCTGGCGCACCCGTGCCCCCATGGTCATCTACGCCGGCCAGCACCCCACCCGTGGCGCCCTACAGGAGCCCATCCTCTACGGCGACCTCCTCTCCATGGCCCGGCCCCTGGTGAAGTGGGCGGTGGAGGTGCCTCGGGCCTCCGAGCTGCCTTTAGCCCTGCGGCGGGCCTTCAAGGTGGCCGCCGACCCTCCGCCGGGGCCCGTCCTGGTGGCCGTGCCCACCGATGTCATGGACGAGGAGGCCGATGCCCCCATCTTCCCCCCTCCTAGGACGTATGGCGAGGTGCGGCCCCAGAAGGAGGCGGTGGCCCTGGTGGCGGAGCTTTTGGCCCAGGCCCAGGCTCCGGCCATCGTGGCGGGCGATTGGTGCATGGGGATGGAGGAGGAGCTCACCCGTCTTGCCCTCATGGTGGGGGCCCCCATATACGTGGCCTTTAGCAGCAGGGTGCCCATCTCGCCTGAGAACCCCATGTATGCCGGCCCTCTTAACGTGGTGTCCTTCCCAGCTCTCAAGGCCCAGCTGGCGGAGGTGGACGTCCTGGTAGCCGTGGGCACCCCTCTCTTCCCCTCTCTCCTACCTATGCCTGAGGAACCTCTCCCGCTGGGATGCCGCATCGTCCACATCGACGTCTCCCCATGGGAGCTAGGCAAGACGTGGCCCACGGCCGTCCCCATGCTGGCCCATCCCCGGCAGGCCCTGCGGGAGATAGCGGAGGCCCTGGAGCCCCTCCTGACCCCCCAGGCCCGACAACGGGCACAGCATAGGCGGGAGGCCCTAGCCCGGGCCAGGGAGGTAGAGTGGAAGATGGCCCTGGAGGCAGCAAGGGCCCATGGGGACCAACGCCCCACGCCTCCTGCTCGCTTCGCCTATGAGCTTGCCCAGGCCATCCACCCCGACACCCTGCTCTACGACGAATCGGTCACGGTGGCCGGGCATCTCATGCGTTATATACGCCTCGGCCCTGGCCAGCACTTCCGGGCCGCTGGTGGCGGCCTGGGGATGGGGATGCCAGCGCCCCTAGGCCTCAAGCTGGCGGAGCCCAGCAGGCCGGTGCTTGCAGTGGTGGGCGATGGCTCGGCCCTTTACACCATCCAGGCCCTATGGACGGCTGCCCACCATCGCATTCCGGTCACTTGGGTCATCGCCAACAACGCCAGCTATCGCATCCTCAAGCTCAACATGCTGGAATATCTGGGAGAGGGGGCCCGCGGGCGCCCCTTCTTGGGCATGGACCTGGTGGAGCCCCATCTGGACTTCTCCCGCATCGCCGAAGCCTTTGGCGTAAAGGGGGTGAGGATCGAGGATCCCGAGGAGGTGGGGCCGGCAGTGCGCGAGGCGCAGGCCGCATCCGAGCCCCGCCTCATCGACGTGGTCATCGGTGGCGCCCTGGAGAGCACCCCTTCTGGGAGGGGTGGCAGATGATGGACGAAGAGACCAAGCGCCTTTACCTAGAGGCCTACCAAGAGTGGCAGCGGCACCTACAGGCCCTACACCATGCCTTGCTGGAGGGACAGGCGCTAGATCCTCCCCGCCTAAAGGCCCTCCTCAGTCGGGAGGCAAGGGCCAAGGAGCGGTACGAGGAGATGCGCCGCCGTCTATTGGGCCTCTCCTCCCTCGAGGTCTAAAGATGGGCCGGGATGACGAAACCTTTCATTGTTCCCTTGCGTTCTCCTATATGGGGATACGCAGGGGATGTTGGCGATAGCCTTGGCTGAGCCTCTAGATCGAATCCTTCAGCAGGAAGGGGCCCTGGACAGCGCCGAGCGCCAGGAGAGGGAGATAATCCAGAGGGCCCAGAGGCTGGACCAGCGGGCCCTGGCCTGGCTTTACGAATGCTACTATCCCCGCGTATACTCTTATCTCCTCCTTCAACTAGGGGATGCTCAGCAAGCCGAGGACATCGCCTCCGAGACCATGCTCAAGATGCTGGAGGCTTTGCCCCGCTACAAGTTTCGGGGGGTCCCCTTCTCGGCCTGGGTCTTTCGCATCGCCCGCAACTGCCTCATTGACCACCGCCGGCGGCGGGGACGGCGCGTGGAGGTGAGTCTGGACGCGGTGGCGGAGGCCCAGGCTCAAGACCCCAGCCCGGCGGCCCGGGCCGAGATGTCCGAGAGATATGAGAGGCTTCGCCGCGCCCTAGCCCAGCTGACGGATGAGCAGCGGCAGGTGGTCATCCTCAAGTTCGTCCAGGGGCTGGACAACCGAACCATCGCCAAGGTGTTGGGCCGTCGTGAGGGGGCCATCAAGTCCCTCCAGTACCGGGCGTTGCAGTCCCTAAAGCGCATCATGCAGCAGGAGGGGGGAGGGTGAGGGAGGAGCTGTGGCGCGCCTTCGAGGAGTGCCAGCAGGCGCTGCGAAGGGGTGAAGACCTGGAGAGCTGCCTACAGCGGTATCCTCGCTTGGCAAAGGAGCTGAGGCCTCTTCTGGAGCTCTTCCTCCAGCTGCGCGCGTTGGGGGGCCATCTGCCACCCCCCGAGGCGCGGGCTCGTGCTTGGATACGATTCAGCCAAGAGTTGGCGCGGCTGCAGTCGGGCCGGCGCCGGCAGGTGTGGCGTTGGCTCTCCCCCCTAGCCGTGGCCGCTTCCCTGGCCGTAGCCATCGTATCAGGCCTGGCGCTAACGGCCTTGGCCGCCTCCCGGAGCCTCCCTGACAGCCCCCTTTATCGGGTCAAGCTGGCGATGGCGGATGTGCAGGTTTTCATCACCTGGGACGAGGAGGCCAAGGCAGCCCTGCTGCTCGACCAGGCCGAGGCGCGGCAGAGGGAGGTGCAAAAGCTGCTGGACCAGGGGAAGGGGGTGCCTGGCATCGCCCTATCTGCCATACGCTCCTCCGTGGGCCGCGCGTCCGGCATCTTGGCCAAGACGGGGGGTGTGGAGGCCCAGCGGGCCCTGGAGCTGAGCGAGCGCCTGGGAGACCTCATCCTCCGCGTAGGGCCGCGTCTACGTGCCGACGCCTATGACGACTATATAGCCACTTTGACGACCATCCACAACGCCCGCCTGCTCCTCATGGGGCAGGGCGTCTCAGTGCGGCTGGAGGAGGTGGCCGCGGGCCTTATCTTCCTTGAGGGGGTGGGCCGTCGCACCGATGACCCTCGCCTCTGGCGGGTGGGGCAGCAGGAAGTATGGGTGGATGAGGCCACCATCGTCTCCGGAGAAGGGTTGGTGGAGGGGAGGGTAGTACGCGTCTTGGCCGGCGTGGGGGCCAACGGCCGGCTGCGGGCCCTCACCGTAACCCCCTTGGCCCTGCCAGGGGTGGAGCTAGTGCTCCAGGGGGTGGTGGAGGAGGTGCAGGACGACCAGCTGGTGGTGGAAGGCCGGCGTATCCGCCTATTGCAGGCAGGGATGGCCCAGGGCGTGCAGGTGGGCGACCTGGTAAAGGTGCGTGCCTATATGAATCAGGAGGGGCTGGTGGCTGCTGAGCTAAGGCCCATTACACCCCTGGACATGGCGGCCACCATCATCGTTGAGGGCGCCGCCGATGAGGACCTCTCCTCCTCCCAGGGCGCCGTCACTTGGCGGGTGGGAGGGCATGTCTTCCGCGTCCTTCCCACCACCATGGTGATGGCCGAGGGCGGCGCCTTGCGCAAGGGGGCCAGGGTGCGAGTGATAGCGCGTCAGCAGGGCGACGTCCTGGTGGCGGAGCGCATCCTGGTGCTGGAATCTCAGGCCCCCCTTCCGCGGGTGGTGGCCGTACAGGGCGTCCTCCAAGGGGTAGAGGGAAGGAGCTGGAACGTAGGGGGCGTCCAGGTGGAGCCCCCACCCCAAGCCCCCAGGCCTGAGCCTGGGTCCATCCTCCGTGTGCAGGCGGTGGAAGAGGGGGGCACAGTGAAGGCCACCGACGTGGTGGTCATCGCCGGGCCCGAGAGCACCGGCATGGTCCACCTACGGGGCATCGTCTCTCGTATGGAGGAGGGGCAGTGGACGGTGGATGGTACCATCATCGTGGTGACGCCGGAGACCAAGATAAGCGGCAAGCCTGCCCCCGGCTCCTCGGTGGAGGTGTGGGGAGAGCTGCAGGCCGATGGCAGCGTAAAGGCTGCATTCGTCGAAGTGCTGGGTGGGGAGCAAGAGGCCTCGCCCACCCCCACGCCAACCCCCGAGAGGACGCCCCAGGAGACACCCACCCCCACGCCGACTCCTCAGGCGACGCCTCAGCCCACGCCCACACCTTCCTCTGCCCGCACCTCTGCATCGGGCCAGGAGGCCAGCCCCGTCCCCGCGGGGGCTACGCCCACCCGTTAGCCCAGCATGCTCTGGAAGCGCAGGGCGTCTTCCAGCATGTTGGTGTTGTTGAACATGACCAACACTGGGCGCCGCCCCTCCGCCAACAGACGCTCACAGATCTGCGCCAACTCCTCTAACTCCCGGTTGGAGTACCGATAGCGATAGCCGCCGCGCCCGTGCAGGCGGAGATAGGCCGCATCCCCCCACAGGGGCAGCCCCTGGGCCAGAGGGTCTACGCAATGCACCAGCCCCAGCTCCTGGCATAAGGCGATGACCTCCTCAGGGGGCCAGGGGCCGCGCGGCTCCCAGGCCAAGATGCGCCCTTCCCTCTCCACCTGCCGGAAGAAGGCCTGAAGGTGAGCTTTATTGTCTGGAGTAGGGCGGAAGCTGGGCGGGCACTGGAAGACGATGGCCATGGCCTCCACCGCCCGGGCCACGGCCAACGTCTCTTGCCAGGCCCACCTCACCGTGGCCGTGGGGCGAAAGAGCCCCGCCTCCTCCCTGGCCTCGGGAGGTAGGCGACGGCGCAGGCGGCGGTAGGTGGGGCTGGTGGGCGGGTGGGTGATGAGCTGCCAGGCCTTCATGGTCACTACGAAGCCAGGGGGTGCCTCTTGGCGCAATCGGCGGGCCCTCTGGGGAGAGGGAGGATCGTAAAAGGTGTCCTGGAGCTCTACCGCCCTCAGATGGGAGAAATAGCGGTGGCGGGCCTCGGGCCAGCCACAGCATCCCACCACGACATCATCCATAGCCTTGGCGCAGGGGATTCCATGGCCTAGAATGGTGCATCGGGGCCCCCGTCGTCTAGAGGCCCAGGACGCCACCCTTTCAAGGTGGAAATCGCGGGTTCGAATCCCGCCGGGGGCACCACCCTTGGCTGAAACTCCCTCTTGCCCTAAAATATCAGCCGGTTCCATCGTTGTTGGGCGAGCTAGAGGCCATGGGCCATGAACAAGCCCAAGAAGGTGGTTCGGAAGAAGCATCATAAGAAGATGAAGAAGGCCAAGCTAAAGAGGCGGCAGGAGCGCCTTTCGGCTGCTGCTCAGCGTCCCTAGGGCTCCTGTCCCCCATCCTTGGAGGGAGGTAATCGCAGATGGGTCTTGTCTGGGTAGTGCCTGCGGCGGGCATCCTTGGGGTGGTGTTCGCCCTCTGGCTGGCTTGGGATGTGCTGCGGCGGGACCAGGGCACACCGGCCATGCGGGAAGTGGCGGGCATGATCTTCGAAGGGGCCAACGCCTTCATGCGCCGCCAATATACCACCATAGCCATGCTGTCCTTCGTGGTGGCGGCGGTGGTGGGCTTCCTGGTGGGCTACTTCGATGAGGATGTGGAGCTGGGAATCCTCACGGCCGTGGCCTTCCTTATCGGCGCCTTCTGCTCCGCCCTTTCGGGGTTTACGGGCATGTATGTGGCGGTGCGGGCCAACGTACGGTGCGCCTCGGCGGCCACGCGGAGCCTGCGGGAGGCCATCGCTGTAGCCCTGCGTGGAGGTGCTGTATCGGGGTTTCTCATCGTAGCCCTGAGCTTGCTGGGAGTGGCGGGCATCTTTGGGCTTTATTCGCGCGTC
>Ga0197143_1000065_pt1:0-65000 | contig 112803 bp, 107 predicted proteins | sample GBS70_MetaG_FD_148603 | JGI IMG/M metagenome (GOLD analysis project Ga0197143, IMG submission 148603) | Sediment microbial communities from Great Boiling Springs, Gerlach, Nevada, United States - GBS 70_MetaG | ecosystem: Environmental > Aquatic > Thermal springs > Hot (42-90C) >... | reverse complement strand
GAACATCTGGCCCGGGCGCGGCCGGTGGGGGAGTTTATCAACGACCAGGTGGGGGCCTTCACCATGGTCTTTTGTGCTCCCAACGACCGGGAGGCGGAGGAGGCGGCCCTGGAGGCCTTTGGCTGGTACATCCTTTCCACCTACAAGCTCTTCCTTGCCCACACCAAGGGGGCGGGGTGGCAGATGTTGCGGGAGAAGGAGCGGGCCTTCCTTGCGGCGCTGGAGGGGCGCACCCGCGAGGTGTTCGACTACCTGCGGGAGCACAACTCCATCGTGGTGGGGAACCCTGACAAATGCATCGAGGCCCTCAGGCGTTATGAGGCCCTGGGGGTGGACAGGATGCTGTGCCTGATGCAGGTGCGGGGCATACCTCTGCCCCAGGTGCGGCGCTCCATCGAGCTATTTGGAAAAGAGGTGGTGCCTGCGTTTCATGGGGTCCACGGGGGGGTGTCTTAGGGCATGGCTGTGCCCATCGACTCGGTGCGGGGTCACCACTACATTGGCGACCCTGAGACCATGACGGTGCACGATGTGCTCCATGAGGACCCCACCCCCGAGGGGTGTGGGATCTGGGAGTTGGTGCGCTCGGGGCGGGCGGTGGGCTTCCAGCCCGATAAGCTGCAGCAGGCCATGGCGGAGGGGTACTCGCCGTGCTCCAAGTGCCTCTATAACTATCAGCTCAGGCGCCCCACCTTCACCCAGCGCTTTCTCGGAGGCATCGAAGGGTAAGGGCTTATGCCCTGGGGGGCTGCTATCGCCGCTGCCAGCGAACTTCCGCCGGGGCGCTATCCCCATATGACGGTGTTGGATCTATATGAGGAAGCGGTTTCCCTCCTCCTGCGAGAATGGCGCCTCAGCCCCCAAAGGGTGGACGGCCTTCTGTGTGCTCCGACGGGCATGGCTAGGGGTGAGGAGACAGACATCTTCACCCACGAGCGACTGGCCCATGCCCTGGGGTTGCGCCCCACCTTTTCCGAGACCATCAATGCCGGCGGTGCCACCTATGGGGTAATGGTGCAAAGGGCCTGTTGGGCCATAAGGGAAGGGGCGGCGTCGGTGGTCCTCTGCCTGGGGGCCGGCAAGTTTCCCCGCGTGGGCCAAGGCGGGGCCGATGCCATGGCCCGCATGGTGAGCCATCCTGAGTTCGAGTATATCTATGGGGCGTATATCGTGCCCCTTTATGCCCTTATCGCGCGAAGGTTCATGTATGAACGGGGCACTACCCGTCAGGAGATGGCCTCGGTAGCTGTGTCCGCCCGGCGATGGGCCATGCTCCATCCCCACGCCCTCATGCGAGGGGCCGGCCCCCTGAGGGTGGAAGATGTCCTTGCCTCCCGGCCCATAGCTGAGCCTTTCCACCTCCTGGACTGCTCGGTCCCGTGCGAGGGGGGAGGGGCGTTGGTGGTGGCTCGCGACGACATAGCGAGGGAGATGAACCCCAGGCCGGCCTATGTCCTCGGCTGGGGGGAGTTCCACAGCCACGGCTACGTCACCTGGGCCCCTGAGCTGGCCACCACAGGCGCTCGTTGCTCTATGGAGCAGGCCTATGCCCGTGCGGGGCTGGGCCCTGGCGATATAAAGGTGGCCGAACTTTACGATGCTTTCTCCATCTGCCCCATCATCCTCCTGGAGGAGGCAGGGCTGGCGCGGCATGGGGAGGGGGGAAGGCTCTTCGCCCAAGGTCACTGCTCGCCTGGGGGCCATCTGCCCGTCAATACCTACGGCGGCCTTCTCTCCTACGGCCATACGGGTGATGCCTCTGGCCTCTCTATGATCGTGGAGGGGGCGTTGCAGGTGATGGGAAGGGCGGGGGAAAGGCAGGTGCCAGAGGCGGAGGTGGTGCTGGTGCACACCTACGGGGGCATGATGGCCGAGCACACCACCCTTATCCTCGGGAGGAAGCGGTGACGGAGGCACCGGTACCTGTCCAGCAGGGGGTGGCGGGCCCTTTTTGGGAGGCAGCGCGTCAGGGGCGTCTGGTGGCCCAGCGATGTCAAGGGTGTGGCCATATCTTTCTTCCTCCCCGGCGGTGGTGCCCCAGATGTTGGTCTACCGAGCTAGAATGGACGCCATGTTCAGGGCGGGGGCGGGTTTATAGCTTCACGGTGGTGCATCAGGCCCCCTCGCCCTTCTTCCAGGAGCGGGCGCCTTACGTCCTGGCCATCGTAGAGCTGGAGGAGGGCCCTCGTCTCATGGCCAACATAGTGGGGGTGGAGCCGGGGCGCGTCCACATAGATATGGCCGTCCAGGTCACCTTCGAGAGACGAGGAGAGGTGTCCATCCCGCAGTTCACGCCTGCTGAGGAGGGGGTTCCAGATGCAGAGGCCCGATGAGCGAGAAGAGGTGGCGCAGGTGCGGGCGGCGGCCCGGGCCCTGGCCCGTCGCTATGGGCGGGCCTACTGGCTGGAGAAGGCCCAGCGTGGGGAGGCGCCGGAGGAGCTGTGGCAGGACTTGGCTCAGGGAGGCTACCTGGGCCTCACCATACCTGAGGAGTATGGGGGCGCTGGCTGCCATCTGGAGCTTTTGGCTGCCCTCATCGAGGAGCTGAGCGCAGATGGGCTACCTCTGTTCATGCTGGTGCTCAGCACGGCCATGGCCCACCTGGTGTTGGCCCGTCATGGCACGCCGCAGCAGAAGGCCGCCCACTTCCCTGCCCTCCTACGAGGCGAGTCACGCTTCTGCTTCGCCATCACCGAGCCCGATGCCGGCAGCAACTCCTTCAACATCCGCACCCTGGCGCGGCGGGAGGGCGATTCCTTCGTCATCAGCGGCCAGAAGGTCTTCATCAGCGGGGTGGACCATGCCGACTACATGCTCCTGGTGGCCCGCACCTCCCCCCGTCAGGAGGTGACGGACAAGAGGCAAGGGATGGGGATGTTCATCGTCAGGACCAGGTCCGAAGGTTTGCAGGCGGTGGCTATGGACACCCGCATCCTCATCACGGAGCGTCAGTTCCAGGTGTTCCTGGACAGGGTCACAGTGCCAGCCTACGCCCTGGTGGGGGAGGAGGGCGGGGGCCTGGACGTCCTCTTCGATGCCCTCAACCCGGAGCGGATCACGGTGGCGGCCATGGCCGTGGGGCTGGGTCGCTATGCCCTGGCCAAGGCCGTGGACTATGCCCGCCGCCGCGTAGTGTTCAACGTCCCCATTGGTGCCCACCAGGGGGTGGCCCACCCCTTGGCCATGGTAGCCACTGAATTGGAGCTGGCAGGGCTTATGGCCCGTCACGCCGCCCGCCTCTTCGACGCCGGAGTGGACCGCCGCACGGTGGGCACATATGCCAATATGGCCAAATATGCGGCGGCCGAGGCGGCCATCCGAGCGGTGGACGTGGCTATCCAAGTGCATGGTGGCACAGGCTTCACGGGCGAGGCCGATGTCATCACCGTCTGGCCTCTAGTCCGTCTCTTCCGCACCGCTCCTGTATCGCGGGAGATGATTCTGAACTATATCGCTGAGCACCACTTAGGCCTACCACGTTCCTACTGAGGAGGGAGCTATGGACGTGTTGTTCATATGTCGCGATGCCGTGGCTAGCTCACTGATGGGGACCCTCCTAGCAGCCATGGCCGCCAGCCGCTCCGGCCAGAAGGTGGGGGTTCTCTTCACCCAGGAGGCGTTAAAGGCGGTGGCCGATGGCTTCTTTCGCTGGCCTGTCGAGCTGCAGGGCCAGGAGACCAGGTGGCGCCTGGCTGATGCCGCCCGCGATTTGGGCCTGCCCATCATGGGCAGAGGGGAAGGGCGTCAGGTGGACGTGCGGTCCCTTCTCCAGCAGGCCCAGCAGGAGGGGGTAGCCCTCTATGCCTGTCCCATCTGGAGCCGCTTGCTGGGGATGTCGGAGGTGAGGGGGCTTGAGGTGGCCACGGATGAGATGCTTCTTGGGTGGCTACAGGGGCCCACGCGCATTATAGGAAGCCTCTGATGGAGGTGTGATCATGGGCTGGACGGAGTGGCAAAGGGTGACAGGTGAGGGAATGGACTTCACCGACATCATATATGAGAAGAAGTTCCACACCGAGCTGGAGGGGGGAGTGGCCAGGGTGCTGGTGAACAGGCCGGAGCGCCTTAACGCCTTCACCGCCCACACCATGGACGAGATGTTCCGCGCTTTTTATGATGCCAGCCACGACCCCATGATAGGTGTCGTGGTGCTGAGCGGCGTTGGCGACCACTTCGGCGTGGGCGGGGATGTGGAGTGGGAGCAGTGGGGGCTCAGGGAACAGTTCTACTGGCGTTATGCCCCCAACCGGCTGGTGCGCATGTGTCGCAAGCCGGTCATCGCCATGGTCAAAGGGTATTGCATCGGCGGCAGCAACCACTTGGCCTACTGCTGTGACTTCACCATCGCTGCCGACAACGCCATATTCGGCCAGAATGGTCCCCGCGTGGCCAGCCCCGCCGATGGTTATATCATGCCCTATCTGGTGAGGGTGGTGGGGGCTAAGCGGGCCCGCGAGATGTGGATGCTCTGCCGTCGCTACGACGCCAGCCAGGCCCTGGCCATGGGGCTGGTGAACCGCGTCGTCCCCCTGGAGAGGCTGGAGGAGGAGGTGGACCGCTGGTGCGAGGAGCTCCTCTCCCTCTCGCCCAGCTGCCTGGAGGTGCTAAAGGCCTCTTTCGACTGGGAACTGGACACAATGCCCCAGCTGGGGACTATCGTCAACTGGCTCCATCACGACTTCTTCGAGCGGGGAGAAGCCCGGGAGGGCCCGCGGGCCTTCCTTGAGAAGAGGCGGCCCCAGTTCTGGCGCATCCGCCGGGCAGAGGTGGAGGCGTGGCGACGGGCCCTGGAGGAGTCCGAGGGTGGTGATAGGTAGGCTCCGTGGCTGGCGTACAGGTGGGGGTCAACCTCTTCTTCTTCCTCGATAGGCTCTTGCGGGAGCGGGAGCGTCTGCCCCAGCTGGAGGAGCTGGGGTTCGATTCTTTGTGGACGGGCGACCATCTGTACGTCCCCCGTTACGGGCCCGTCTTCGACGCCTTCACGGTGCTGGCTGCCCTGGCGGCTGTCACCCGCCGTGTCCTCCTGGGGGCGGGCGTCGTCATCCTGCCCCTGAGGCCGCCGGCCATGGTGGCCAAGGAGGCCGCCACCGTGGACATCCTCTCCGGCGGGAGGCTCATCCTGGGGGTGGGCGTGGGGGGCGAGTTCCCCTGGGAGCTAGCGGCCTGCGGTGCGCCTTTAAGGGAGAGGGGGCGGAGGGCGGACGACGCCATCACGGTGCTGCGTCGTCTGTGGCAAGGGGAGGAGGTGACGCACGTCGGTCCAGGGTATAGGCTGGAGTCCTTCCGTCTTCAGCCGTTGCCGTCCCGACCCGGCGGGCCGCCCATCTGGGTGGGGGGCCGCGCCCCAGCAGCCATGCGCCGCGCTGGTCGTCTGGGGGACGGGTTTTTGCCCTGGATGTTCTCCCCCGAGCGGTATCGGGAGGCCCTCTTACAGGTGCGTCGCCATGCCATGGAGGCTGGCCGGGATGCGGAGGCCATCGTCCCCGCCCTGTTCGTCTTCATCGCCCTGGCCCGCACACGGGAGGAAGGGGAGGCCTTGGCTACCACCTACCTGGAGGGGTTTTACAACCGTCCCTTACGAGAGGCCATTCGCCACTGTGTCCCCTGCGGCCCCCCTGAGGAGTGCGTGGCCATGCTGGGCCGCTTCCTGGCAGCGGGGGCGGAGCACCTGGTGCTCTCCCCCATCTGCCGGCCGGAGGAGCTGTGGGACCATCTGCGGTTGCTGGCCACAGAGGTGGCCCCCCGTCTTCGGAGATTAGGGCTACCTCCCTAGGGTGATGGGCCTGCCATCGTGGCCTCCCTGGAGGCCTTGACAAGAGGAACAGAAAACTTGATGATATTACTACTCCGTACCGGACGGTGGTTGGGAGAAGGGAGGAACGGCCGTGACGCGCAAGCTTCTCGAGCAAGAGCTTTTAGAGATCCAAGAGGAGACGGCGGTTCTGGCGGAGATGGTGGCTGGGGCCATAGAGGGGGCCATCCGCGCCCTCACCCAGAGGGACAAGGAGCTGGCCCACCGCATCATCATGGATGACCTGAAGGTCAACCAGAAGCGGTACGCTATCGAGGAGCGGTGCCTGGAGATCATCGCCACCCAGCAGCCCATGGCCAGTGACCTGCGCACCATCATATCCGTCCTCTACATCATCGTCGACCTGGAGCGCATGGGAGACCATGCTGAGGGCATTGCCAAGTTGGCTGCCCTGCTGGCCGATGAGCCTCCCCTCAAGCCCTATATCGACATACCTCGCATGGCCCAGGTGGCCATTGGGATGCTGCGGGACGCGGTGGACTCCTTCCGCCGCCGTGACCCACAGGCTGCCCGTGCCATTTGCGACCGCGACGACGAGGTGGATGCCCTTTACGACCAGGTATACCGGGAGCTACTGACCTTTATGCTCCAGGATCCCCGCACCATCCAGCGGGCCACCTGGCTCACCTGGGTGGCCCACAACCTGGAGCGCATCGCAGATCGGGCCACCAACATATGCGAGCGTGTGGTCTACCTGGTGGAGGGTCGCATCGAGGAGATGAACGTCTCCAAGTACTAAGACCCGGTCTGTAGGCGGGCCGTCAGCACCACCTGTAGTCGCATCTCGTCCTCCACCGTGACGATGCCTGCGATGTTGGGAGGGGAGAGCCCGAAGTCGGTAAGCCGGAAGGTGGCATGGGCCACCCCTGTGAGGACGCCGCCCCCGTAGCGGGCCCGCGCATCGAAGCTGAAGGGCCGGGATACGCCGTGGATGGTCATGGTGCCCTTAAGTGTCACTGCCACCTCTTCCCCTTCTCGGTAGTCCACGGGGAAGCCAACGACCTCCTCTATGACGAACTCGGCGTAGGGGTACCTATCGGCCTCCAAGGTGTTGTTGCGCACGTAGTTGTCCCGTCGGGGCTCATCGCTCTGTAGAGTGCGCAGGTCCACCCTCAGCACCGATGGCGGCTGGGGCGCCAGCCCCTGGCGGGTGAGGTAGATATCGCCTGATATGGCCCTGGTCTTGCCCACCGCCTCGCTGGAGACGGGCAGTCGGGCTAGCTTCTCCCGCGCTATATAACTGGCCTCCGACTCCTCTGGCACCACCACTAAGTGAAAGACCTCAGCCTGGGGGGCAGGTGTGGCCACCGGGCTGGGGAGGGGTGGGGCCTCCGTCACCAGCTCAGGCTCATCGCTGCGGGAGACGAAATAGGCGATGCCCCCACCAACTGCCCCGCCCACCACCAAGACAGCTATCCCTAGAGCCACTAGTAGCTTCCCCATCTCTCAAGACCTCCCCTGACGATGGTGATAAGGGGGAAGGCATCCATGCCCTCCCCCTTAATATACGGCCTGGGGCCATTATGCCTGAGTGGCGGTGGACTGGCTCCCCCCACTGGGCTCAGCAGGCCACCATGGGCACGGTGGGAAGCCCCGGGCGTTGATGATGTCGTCGATGTTCTGCTCGATCTGCTGACGCAGCTGGTCGGCCCGCTGGGCGATGAGCTGGCCCACCTTCTCCAGGAGCTGGGGCCTGAAGCTCTCCACCGTCATCCCCTTCTCCTGGGCCACCTGGGCCAGGCTCTTGCCCTCCCTTAGCTGGGCCACCAGGTCCTCAGGGGTCATCCCCAGGACGTCGGCGGCTGCCTGGATGATGAGGTGACCGCCCCACTTGTGCCCCCAGGGACGCCCGTGCCAACCCTTGGGGCCCCAGGGGAAGCGGGGAGTCGTCTCCTGGATGCGCTGTCGCAGCTGTTGGGCCTGGTCCTCGGTTATGACCCCACGGCTTAGGGCCTCGTTCACTGTATCGTTGGCCGCATCCCTCATGGCCTGCTCCAGTTGGTCACGGCCGATGCCCAGCCGCTGGGCCAGCTTGTCCAGGAAGCTCTCTGCGAAGCTGAAGGGGGAGACATTCCCCTCGTCCTGGGCCGTGGCCACCAAGGCCCCACCCAGGGTGCCCAAGGCCAGCCCCGCCACCAAGGCTGTGATGAGCAGCCACCTCCTCATGGCTCCACCTCCTTGCGGTTTTCCTTCCAGCTCCTATGTTAGGGGCTCTACATTAAAAGAGGATTAATGGCTTCTCAGAGTGCCCCAATATCCATGCCCGAAGCCTCTCATGGAGCTTTAATGTGACAGACGTACAATGAAGTCGTGAAGGTCCTCTTGGTGGAGGACGAGCGGCGCCTGGCCCAGCTGGTGCGCCGTGTCCTGGAGGAGGAGGGGCACCGGGTGGAGGTGGCCTACGATGGCCTGGAAGGCCTCCGCCTGGCTTTGGAAGGGGATTTCGACGTCATTGTGCTGGACATATTGCTTCCGGAGATGGATGGGGTGGAGGTGTGCCAGGCCTTGCGTCGGGCCAAGGTGGACACCCCTATCCTCATGCTCACCGCCCTGGACAGCGTGGAGGATAAGGTGCGGGGCCTGGACGCCGGCGCCGACGATTATCTTGCCAAGCCTTTTGCGTTCCAGGAGTTGCTGGCTCGTCTGCGGTCCCTCTCCCGTCGTCGCGTCCAGCCGCGGGAGCCCCATCGACTCCAGGTAGGGGATTTGGTGTTGGATCTGCAGCGGCGCCGGGCCTGGCGCGGGGGCCGCGATATCGAGCTCTCCCCCAAGGAGTTTGCCCTGTTGGAGCTGCTTATGCGCAACGCAGGCCGCGTCCTCACCCGCACCCAGATCCTGGACCACGTGTGGGGATACGATTTCGCCCCCGATTCCAACTTGGTGGATGTGTACATCGCTTACCTGCGGCGCAAGGTGGACAAAGGCCACCCAAGGCCCCTCATCCATACTGTGCGGGGCCATGGCTACATGATATCGGAGTAAGGCGTGTTCTCGTCCGCTCGCTGGCGCCTCGCCCTCTGGTTCGCCGCAGTCCTGACGGTGGCCTTGGCCCTACTGGGCCTGGCCGTGTACCTCACGGTCCGTCACACGGTGCTGGGGAGTGTGGACCATGAGCTGCGCACGCGGGCGGAGCGGGAGCTACCCCTCCTCAATGCCCGCCTGCGCCTCATTGAGAGGCAGCAGGCCATAAGGGATGTTCAAGTGGGGCCGGAGGAGGGAGTCAATACATATATCTATGCCCTCCTAGGGCCCGAGGGGCAGCTCCTGGCCGCCAGCCGCAACCTTGACCCGGCCATCCTGCCTTCTTCCCAGGATATGCAGGACGTGCTGAAGAGGGGGCCCAAGCTCCTCACCGTCCAATCCCAAGAAGGGGAGCAGGTGCGCATCTATCTGCGGCCGGTGGGGCTGGGTCCTGGGCTGGTGCTGATGGTAGGGCGGAGCATCGAGCCTGAGCTATCTGCCCTGCACAACCTCCAGGTGATTCTGCTGGCTGGAGGGGTGGGTGCCATCCTCGTATCGGTGGGCGGGGGCTATTTCCTGGCCGGGCGGGCCCTGCGTCCCATCAGGGAGGCTATGGAGCGGCAGCGGACGTTCATGGCCGATGCCTCCCATGAGCTCCGGACCCCCCTCTCCCTCATCAGGGCCAGCGCCGAGATCCTCCAACGTCATCCCGAGGAGCCCATCTCGGCTCACCGGCAGGAGGTGGAGGACATCATCAGGGAGAGCGAGCGGCTGGCCCGCATCGTATCCCAGCTGCTAACCCTGGCCCGGGCCGACGCCGGCCGCCTCCCCCTGCACAGGGAGGAGGTGGACTTGGCCCAGATGGCCCGGGACGCCGTTCGCCAGCTCTCGCCCCGCCTTCAGGAGAAGGGCCTGGAAGGGGAGGTGGTGGCCTCGGGCCCGGTACCCCTGTGGGGGGATGCTGCTCGCCTGCGGGAGCTTCTCTTTATCCTGCTGGACAACGCCATCAAGTTCACACCTGCAGGGGGGAGGGTAGAGGTGAGGGTCGCCGCCGATGGGGATAGGGCCCGTCTGGAGGTGGCCGATACAGGGGTGGGCATCGAGCCCCAGGACCTGCCCCGCATCTTCGACCGCTTCTACCGGGCCGACCGCGCCCGTCGCCGCGATGAGGATGGAGGGGCGGGATTGGGCTTGGCCATCGCCAAGGCCATAGTGGAGGCCCACGGCGGCCGCATCTGGGCGGAGAGCGAACCGGGGCGGGGAGCCACCTTCGTGACGGTTTTGCCAAGGGGAGGGTTGCTGCGGCCCGTTGACACACAATAGGGGGCATGGTACGATAGGGCCCTGACAACTGAATACGGCCCCTCTTATCCAGAGAGGTGGAGGGAACGGCCCTGTGAAGCCCGGCAACCGGCCGGGGTCGGACCAGGGCTTCAGGTCCTGAGCCGAGCCCGTGCAGCGGTGCCAACGCCGTCCCCACCTTGAGGTGGGGGACGATAAGGGGGAGCTGGCCTGGATATGGCCTCTTCCCTGATGTGGAAGGGGCTTCCTTTATCGTAAATGGGCGCCGGCGCGCGGGATGTGGCGGGGGACCGAAGGCGAGGCGGCCCCGGGCGGGGCCGCATAAGTTATATTTCGGGAGAGCAGGAGGGCTGGGTATGTCCTTCGCCAAAAGTTTGAGGTGTCGCGAGTGCGGGCGCCTGTACCCGCTAGAGCCCATATATGTGTGCGAGTTCTGCTTCGGGCCCCTAGAGGTGACCTATGATTATGAGGCTCTGCGCAGGCACATATCCCGTCGTCGCATCGAGGGGGGGCCTTACACCATCTGGCGCTACCGCGACCTACTGCCGGTGGAAGGGGAGCCGGTGGACATCGGCGCTGGCTTCACCCCCCTGTTGCCTGCTCCCCGTCTGGGCAAGGCCCTGGGGCTGCGCCACCTCTATATTAAGAACGATTGCGTGAACCCCACTTGGTCCTTCAAGGACCGGGTGGTATCGGTGGCGGCCACCAAGGCCCGGGAGTTCGGCTTCGATACCTTGGCCTGTGCTTCCACGGGCAACCTGGCCAACTCCGTAGCCGCCCATGCCGCCCGTGCTGGGCTGCGGGCTCTGGTCTTCATCCCCGCCGACCTGGAGATGGGCAAGGTGGTGGGCTCGGCCATCTATGGCCCCACCCTGGTGGCCGTGGAGGGGTCCTACGACGATGTCAACCGCCTGTGCAGCGAGCTGGCCGAGAGATACCCATGGGCCTTCGTCAATATCAACGTTCGCCCCTACTACGCCGAAGGCTCCAAGACCCTGGGCTACGAGGTGTGTGAGCAGCTGGGCTGGCGCATTCCTGATCACTGCGTGGTGCCAGTGGCCAGTGGCTCCCTGTTCACCAAGATCTACAAGGGGATGAAGGAGCTGGCCTGGCTGGGCCTGGTGGAGTGGCGGCCCCTTCGTATGACGGCTGCTCAAGCCTTGGGCTGCTCGCCGGTGGTGGAGGCCTGGGAGCGCAAGAGCTATGATATCCGCCCCCAACGCCCCAACACCATCGCCAAATCGTTGGCCATAGGAAACCCCGCCGATGGATACTACGCCCTGCGCGTCCTCAACGAGAGCGGCGGCTATGGGGTGGCCGTGTCTGACGGCGAGATCGTGGAGGGGATGCGGCTCCTGGCCGAGACGGAGGGGATCTTCGCCGAGACGGCCGGGGGAGTGGTGGTGGCTGCCCTCAAGCGGCTAGCCCAGGCAGGCTCTTTCGCTCCGGACGAGACGGTGGTAGCATTCATCACGGGAGCGGGCCTGAAGACGCGGGAGGCCGTGGAGGGCGTCCTGCCCGAGCCTGTGGTGGTAAGGCCCACCATTGCCTCCTTTGAGGAGGCCATGGCCCGCCGTCAGGGGGCCCTCATGGCCAGCAAAGGGCAGGGGTGGTAACGTGGCCAAGCAGAGGGTCAAATTCACCTTCCCCCCTCAGCTGGTTCAGGAGCCCATCATCTGGCGCCTGGGTAAGAACTTCAACGTGGTTACCAACATCCGCCGCGCCGATGTCACCGAGACCCAGGGATGGGTGGTCCTAGAGCTGGAGGGGGATATGGAGGAGATCGAGCGGGGGATAAAGTGGGTGGAGGAGCAGGGGGTGAGGGTGGACCCCGTGCCAGGCGACATCATGGAGGGTTGAGGTGCCGCGAACATGAGCGTGAAGGTACGCATCCCCGCCCCCTTGCGCCGCCTCACCGGCGGCCAGGAGGTGGTGACCGCCGAGGGCTCCCGCCTCAAGGACTGTATTGAGGCCCTGGAGGCCCAGTTCCCGGGCCTCAAGGAGCGGCTCGTGGACGAGGCGGGCCAATTGCGCCGCTTCGTCAATGTATACGTCAACGGCGAGGACGTGCGCTTCTTGCAAGGTCTGGATACCATCCTCAGGCCAGGCGATGAGGTAAGCATCGTGCCGGCTGTGGCGGGAGGCCTGACATGACTGGCCTCATATACATTTACGGGGCTGAATGGTGCCCCGACTGCCGCCGCGCTAAGCAGTTCCTCGCCGACTGGGGCGTCCCCTTCCGCTGGCTGGACGTGGAGACTGACCAGGAAGCCAGGCAGTACGTCCTTCAGGTCAACGGGGGTCGCCTCATCATCCCGGTGGTGCTCTTCCCCGAGGGAGATTACCTGGTGGAGCCCACCAATAGGGAGCTGGCCGCCCGGCTGGGGCTGCCCCCTGCCCGCCCGGGGCAGTAGCGGCCCCTTGCCCCCACCACATGGCCCATGCTAGTATTGTTGATGAAACCACTCCACTTTCTTGGTGGGATGCATGCGCATATCGAGCAAGGGGGATTACGGCATCCGCGCCCTCATCGAGCTGGCCCATCGGTATGGGGAAGGGCGGCTCACCCAGAGCGCTGAGATCGCTGCCCGCCAGAACATACCCGAATCTTATTTGGAGCAGCTTTTGGCCATGCTGCGGCGGGCGGGGCTGGTGCGCAGCGTGCGGGGCCCGCAGGGAGGACATGCGTTGGCCCGCCATCCCAGCGAGATAAGGGTGAGCGACGTCATAAGGGCCCTTGAGGGGGAGCTGATACCGGTGGAGTGCTTGGAGGAGGCCTCCGAGTGCAGCCGCACCGGTGGCTGCGCTCAGCGAGAGATGTGGGAGGAAGTGCAGCGGGCCATCATGCAAGTGCTGGACCGGGTGACCATAGCTGAGCTGGCGGCCAAGGACAGGCAGCGGATGGTACGGGCCGATAGGTACGTCATCTAGAGGGCAGGATGGGCAGGCGCGCTCGAATCGTCGACAGCGTCCTTGACCTTATAGGCGACACCCCCATGGTGCGCCTCAACCGCGTGGTGCCCGATGGGGCGGCGGAGATCGTGGCCAAGCTAGAGTCCCTCAACCCCGCTGGCTCCGTCAAGGATCGCATCGCCCTCTCCATGATCGAGGATGCGGAGCGGCGGGGCATACTGAAGCCTGGGGCCACCATCGTGGAGCCCACCAGCGGCAATACGGGCATCGGCCTGGCCATGGTGGCGGCCGTCAAGGGTTACCGCCTCATCGTCACCATGCCTGAGGATATGAGCTTGGCCCGTCGCGACCTCCTGGCCCGTTTCGGAGCGGAGGTGGTCCTCACCCCGGCCCTGGAGGGGATGACGGGGGCGGTCTATGCTGCTGAGGAGCTGGTGCGCAACAACCCCGACTACTTCATGCCCCAGCAGTTCGAGAACCCTGCCAACCCTGAGATCCACCGTCGCACCACGGCCCAGGAGATCCTGGAGGCCACGGAGGGGCGGTTGGACGCCTTCGTGGCCGGGGTGGGCACTGGCGGCACCATCACCGGCGTTGGGGAAGTGCTGAAGCAGCATAACCCCAACATCTTGGTGGTGGCGGTAGAGCCCTCCCGCTCGCCCGTCCTACAAGGGGGGCGGGCGGGCCCCCACGGCATCCAGGGCATCGGCGCCAGCTTCGTCCCTGGTGTCCTCAACCGGCGCATCATCGACGAGGTCATCGGCGTGGGGGACGAAGAGGCCATGACCATGGCCCGCCGTCTGGCCCGTGAGGAGGGGCTCCTGGTGGGCATATCGTCGGGGGCCAATGTAGTGGCAGCCATCAAGGTGGCCAAGCGGCTGGGCCGGGGCAAGCGGGTGGTGACCATCCTGCCGGACACCGGCGAGCGTTACAGTTTCTTGGAGTAAAGGAGGAGGGAAGGCGTGGGCGTGACCGTCTACATACCGACACCCTTCCGCAGGCTTACAGGCAACCAGGTCTACGTGCAGGCTCAGGGCGGGACGGTGCGGGAGATCTTGGAAGACCTGGCGCGCCATTTCCCCGCCTTGGCCAACATGATATTCGACCAGCAGCGGCATATCCCCGCCCACATCAACGTCTACCTCAATAACCAGGAGATCCACACCCTGCAGGGGCCGGAGACGCCGGTGCGGGACGGGGACGAGGTGGCCATCATCCCGGCCATCGCCGGTGGCCAGGTGCTGACCCCGGAGCAGGTGCTACGGTACTCGCGCCACATCATCATGCCCCAGGTGGGCCCGGTGGGTCAGCGCAAGCTCCTGGCGGCCAAGGTGCTAGTGGTGGGAGCGGGGGGCCTGGGCTCCCCGGCCGCCCTCTACCTGGCCCTGGCTGGCGTGGGCACCATCGGCATCGTGGACTTCGATGTGGTGGACCTCTCCAACCTCCAACGCCAGATCCTCCATCAGAACGACGACGTAGGGCGGCCCAAGACGGAGTCGGCCAGGGAGACCATCCTCTCCTACAACCCGGACGTCAATGTGGTCATCCACGATGGCCCCCTTACCTCCGACAATGCCATGGAGATCATCCCCCAGTATGACGTGGTAGTAAACGGGGCCGACAACTTCACCACCCGCTACCTGGTGAACGACGCGTGCTACTTCGCCGGCAAACCGCTGGTGGACGCCTCCATCCTCATGTTTGACGCCCAGATGACGGTATTCATGCCCGGCCGGGGCTGCTACCGCTGTCTCTTCCCCTCTCCTCCCCCGCCAGGGGCGGTGCCCAGCTGTGCCGAGGCGGGCGTCTTGGGGGCCCTCACAGGTGTCATCGGCTCCCTGCAGGCGGTGGAGACCATAAAGCTCATCCTGGGCATCGGCGAGCCCATGGTAGGGCGCCTCCTCCTCTACGATGCCCTGGCGGGCGAGTTCCGCATGGTCAAGCTGCGGCGGGACCCCGCATGTCCCCTGTGCGGCGATGAGCCCTCCATCACTCAGCTCATCGATTACGAGGGCTTCTGCGGTGCCCCCTTCCCAGGGAGGCACGAGTGAAGATATGCGCAGAAAGGACTGCGCAATATAATGGAAAGGGGCTGGCCATGGCGATAGAGGTGAGGCTCACGGCGAACCTGCAGAGGCTGGCCGGGGGGAGGCGATCCGTGCAGGTGGAGGGAGCTACCATCGGCGAGGTCTTGGACCGCCTGGACGAGATGTTCCCCGGCATTAAGGCTAGTGTCTTGGACAATGGCCGCCTGCACCGGTTCGTGAACATCTATCTTAACGATGAAGATGTGCGGTTCCTCCAGCAGCTGGACACACCGGTGCAGGATGGGGACGTGGTCTCCATCCTCCCTGCCCTGGCAGGAGGAGATGTTGGGGGTTAAGAGGCCACAACCTGTGAGCGGGAAGAGGCGGGCTGTGGGGGGGAGGGTCTATGCCAACGTCCTGGAGTGCATCGGCAACACTCCCCTGGTGGAGTTGCGGCGGTTCCAGCCCAAGCCGGGGGTGCGCATCTTCGCCAAGCTGGAGGGGCAGAACCCCAGTGGCAGCCTTAAGGACCGCATCGCCCTCTACATGATCCGGGCTGCCGAGGAGTCGGGCGAGCTGACCCCGGACAAGATCATCTTGGAGCCCACCAGCGGCAATACAGGCATAAGCCTGGCCATGGTGGGGCGCGTCAAGGGCTATCGGGTGGTGTGTGTTCTGCCCGACAACGTGACCCCTGAGAGGGAGCAGCTCATCCGCTCCTTCGGCGCCGAGGTGGTGTATGCCCGGGGGGCCCGCTCCACCAACGACGCCATCGCCCTTGCCCATCGCATGATGGAGGAGGACCCCCAGCGCTACTACATGCCCTACCAATACGGCAACCCCAACAATCCCCGCGCCCACTACGAGACCACCGCCGTGGAGATCATCCGCGACTTGCCGGAGGTGGACGTGTTTGTGGCAGGGCTGGGCACTGGCGGCACCCTGACGGGTGTGGGGCGCCGGCTCAAGGAGCACAACCCCAAGGTGAAGATCATCGCCACTGTGCCCCATCCCGGCGACCTGGTGCAGGGGCTGCGCAGCCTGGAGGAGGGGTTCATCCCGCCGGTGTTGGACGAGACGGTACTGGATGGGCGCATCGTGGTGGACTCGCGCACCTCCTTTGCCATGACCAAGGAGCTGATGGATCGGGAGGGGATATTTGCTGGCATCTCCTCCGGCGCCGTCCTGCGCACGGCCCTGCGGGTGGCGGAGAGGCTGGAGCGGGGCAACATCGTCTGCTTGTTCGCCGATGGCGGCTGGAAGTACCTCTCTACCGGCCTCTGGACCACGGGGCAGGAGGCCCTAAGGCCGGAGGAGGTGGAGGGGAAGGTGTGGTGGTAAGTAGCCCCCTTGGTGGCTCCTAGGAAGGGCGTGATATACTGGCCACAAGACCATTAGGCCACTGGTGCCTTCTATAGGGGGTGTGCCTTGGCGGTCAAGGTGGTCACTGACAGCACGGCCGACATCCCAGGCGAGCTGGCGCAGGAGCTGGGGATAACAGTGGTGCCTCTGAGCGTCATCTTCGGGGATTGCGCTTATCGGGAGGGGGTGGACATCGACCACGATACCTTCTACCGACGCCTGAGGGAGGGCAAGGAGCTGCCCACCACCTCTGCCCCCTCGGTGGGAGATTTTCTCCGCGCCTATGAGGAGGTCCTGAGGGAGACAGACGAGGTGGTGTCTATCCACATATCTTCCAGGCTATCGGCCACCTACAACAACGCCTGCCAGGCGGCGGCGGCCCTGCAGGCCAAGGGGGCGCGCATCGAGGTGGTGGACTCCCTCAACGTCTCCATGGGCATGGGTTTCATCGTGTTGGCAGCGGCGCGGGCGGCGCAGGCTGGGGCAGGGCTGGAGCAGGTGGTGACCATCGCCCGCCGGTGCGTGGAGCGGGTGCGCATCTTGGTCATGCTGGATACTTTAGAGTATCTCAGGCGCGGCGGCCGCATCGGCAGGGCCAGGGCCCTGTTGGGAGCCTTACTGCAGGTAAAGCCCATCCTGAGCGTCCGGGATGGGGAGCTACACCCTGAGGCCAGGGTGCGGACGCGCGCGCAGGCCTTGGAGCGCATGCTGCAACTCATCTTGGCCTCGCCTCGTATCCAGGAGATGGGGGTAGGTTACTCCACAGAGCGGGAGGAGGCCGAGGCGTTGTTGGAGCGGATGCGGGCTGCTGTGCCCCACGCCCGCACATACCTTGTCCGCATCGGCCCTGTGGTGGGGACCCATGCCGGCCCCGGCGTCATCGGGGTGGGCTGTCTGGAGGGGGAAGAGTAGGGCCTTGCAAGAGGCCATAGGTCAGCTGCGGCGGGTTCTGGAGCTGGAGAAGGCCAAGGGGTTTATGGACACCGCCGTAGTGGGCGGCCTGGATGCCTATCTACGCCGTTTCCTCTTGCAGAACCCCCTGCCCGACGGCCACCGGCTGCTACAGGTGGTGGGATCCCTGCCCCCCGGCGGCTATGCGGCCTTGCACCCCATCCAGAGGCGAAGGGTGGTGGAGGCTCTCCTGCAAGCCCTCCGCTCCCCTCTCTCGCAACGTAACCGTCGTCAACGCCAGGAGGCCACGGCCATCGTCCCGTCGTCGCCTGTGACACAGCTGCGCGGGGTGAACAGGGGCCACGCGCACAAGCTGGGGCGGCTGGGCATCGTTACGGTGGGCGACCTCCTCTACCACTTCCCCCACCGCTACCATGACTATGCCGCTGTGCGCCCCATAAGCCAGCTGGTGACGGGGGAGGAGCAGACGGTCATCGCCACCGTATGGAGCGCCGGCGAGACCACCATAGGCCGCCGCAAGGCCACGGAGGCCATCGTGGGAGATGAGACGGGGACCATGCGTCTCATCTGGTGGGGCCAGACACACGTGGCCCGCCAGCTGCGGACGGGCATGCGGGTGGCCTTCTCCGGCCGGGTGTCCGTCTTTCGCGGGCGGCGGCAGATGGAGAACCCGGAGTGGGAGCCCCTAGACGTCGAGTCTCTCAACACCCGTCGCCTGGTGCCCGTTTACCCCAGCACCGAGGGCCTGCCCCAGAGGCTTTTGCGCCGGCTGGTGTGGCAGGCCCTGGAGCTCTCTGCCCACCAGATGCCCGAGGCCTTGCCCCCGGAGCTGCGTCGGCGCTTGGGCCTACCGTCAGTGGCCGAGGCCCTGCGCCAGATCCACTTCCCCGATACGTGGGAGATGGCCCAAAAGGCCCGCCGCCGCTTTGCCCTGGAGGAGCTGCTAGTCATCGAGCTAGGGGTGGTGGGACGTAAGAAGGCCTGGCAGGAGGGGGCCAAGGCCCCTATCCTGGCCCTTCCTCAGGAGGTTGTGGAAGGGTTTGTGGCTTCTCTCCCCTTCACCCTCACTAGCGCGCAGCGGCGAGCCATAGCCCAGGTGCTGCACGACCTCTCGCAGGAGGTGCCCATGAGTCGCCTCCTGGAAGGGGATGTGGGCAGCGGCAAGACAGTGGTGGCGGCCACCGCCCTCCTGGCCGCCGCGTGGTCGGGCTGGCAGGGGGCCATGATGGCCCCCACGGAGATCCTGGCCGAACAGCATTTCCGCACCCTGCGCCGCCTCCTAGGGGGCCAAGAAGGGGAGGGGCCCTGGTTCTCCCTCGAGGGGCCGGGATATGTGGTGATGGAACCCTCCTTCCTGGGACGTCCTCTGCGCATGGCCCTCCTGATGGGCAGCCTACGCCCTAGTGAGAAGGCGGCGGTGCAGAGGGCTATAGCCCATGGAGAGGTAGACATAGTGGTGGGCACCCACGCTCTTATCCAGGAAGGGGTGCGGTTCCCCCGCCTAGGGATAGCTGTCATTGATGAGCAGCACCGGTTTGGAGTGGTGCAAAGGGCCGCCTTAAGGGAGAAGGGGCGGGCGCCCCACGTGCTGGTCATGACCGCCACCCCCATCCCCCGCACCCTGGCCCTCACCATATATGGCGATCTGGACGTTACCGTTCTGGACGAGATGCCCCCTGGGCGGCCTCCCGTCAAGACCTACGTCCTACGCCCCCATGAACGGCGCCTGGCCTACGATTTCATCCGCCGCCAGGTGGGTCAGGGACGGCAGGCCTATATCGTGTGCCCTCTCATCGAGGAGTCCGAGGCGGTGGCGGCGCGGGCAGCCGAGGCAGAGTACCAGCGGTTGTCGCGGGACGTCTTCCCCGATCTACGTCTTGGGCTTATGCACGGGCGCATGTCGGCCAGGGAACGGGACGAGGTCATGCGCCGCTTCCGGGATGGCGAGCTGGACGTCCTGGTGACCACCACCGTGGTAGAGGTGGGGGTGGACGTGCCCAACGCCACCGTCATCCTCATCGAGGGGGCCGACCGGTTCGGGCTAGCCCAGCTCCATCAGCTACGGGGGCGCGTCCGCCGGTCTCATTATCAGCCCTATTGCCTCCTCCTCTCGGAGAATCCCTCCGAGGAAGCCCAGGAGCGGCTGCGCATCGTGGAGACGGTGCACGATGGCTTCCGCCTGGCGGAGGAGGATCTGCGCCTGCGGGGCCCTGGCGAGTACTTCGGGGTGCGCCAGTCGGGCTTCCCAGACCTAAAGGTGGCCAACATCACTGATGTGGAGCTCATCGAGCTGGCCAGGCAGGAGGCGTGGCGCATCCTGGAGGAGGATCCGGAGCTTAAGGCCCCCCAGCACCGGGTGTTGGCCCAGCGGCTGCGGGCCCTGCAGGAGCGGGTGACGGCCGAGATAAGCTGAAGGGATGCCATAGGGGCTGGGGCGCCTTAAAATTGATGGAGCGATGTCCCTGGTCGTCAGGTGGGAAATCGAGTCTTTGGTGCAGGAGGCGGTGCGGCGCGCCCAGGAGGCGGGGCGCATACCGCCAGTAGCCCTTCCCCAGGCCACCGTGGAGCGTCCCCAGCGCCAGGAGCATGGGGACTACGCCTCCAACATAGCTCTGCGCCTGGCGCGGGCGGTGCGCATGCCCTCCATGGCGGTGGCCCAAGTCATCGCCGAGCACCTGCCTCCCAGCCCCATGGTGGGGATGGTGGAGGTGGCCCCCCCTGGGTTCATCAACTTCGCCCTGGCACCCGAGTGGCTGGCCTCTCAGGTGGACCAGATACTGGCCCAGGGGGATGGATTCGGGTCCTTGGCCGTGGGGTGTGGAGAGAAGGTGCAGGTGGAGTTCGTCTCTGCCAACCCCACGGGCCCTCTGACGGTGGGCGCAGGCCGTGGCCTGGCCATCGGTGATACCTTGGCGCGCGTGTTGGCGGCCGCCGGCTATCGAGTGGAGAAGGAGTATTACATCAACGATGCCGGCACCCAGACGGAGAGCTTCGCCACAACCCTCTACGCTCGATACCGTCAGCTCTTTGGAGAGGAGGTGGAAGTGCCTCCTGGGGCCTATACTGCCCAATACGTCTGGGACCTGGCTGAGGAGATAAGGCAGGAGTGGGGCGACCGCTTCCTGGGCGCCGAGGGGCCCTACCCGCCGGAGATGCATGAGATAGGCATCCGAAAGATGCTGGCCCGCATCCGTGACGACCTGGCCCTCATGGGCGTGGAGTATGACTCTTGGTTCAGCGAGCGCAGTCTCTATCCCGAGACCTTCCAGAAGGTCATGGAGATGCTGAGCCGGCGAGGGTTTGTGGCTGAGAAGGAAGGCGCCATCTGGTTTGTCTCCTCTGCCCTGGGGGAGGACAAAGACAACGTCCTGGTGCGCTCCAACGGCAAGCCCACCTACTTCGCCTCTGACATCGCCTATCACTACCACAAGTTCTTGGAGCGGGGGTTTAAGCGGGTGGTGGACGTCTGGGGGGCAGATCACCAGGGACACGTGCCCCGCATGAAGGCGGCGGTGGCTGCCCTGGGCATCGACCCAGAACGCCTCGTCATCATCATCCATCAACTGGTGACCCTCAAACGGGGCGGACAGGAGGTGCGGGTATCCAAGCGCGCCGGGGAGATCATCACCTTGCGGGAGGTGGTACAGGAGGTAGGCGCCGATGCTGCCCGCTTCTTCTTCCTCTCCCGCGCCCCCCAATCCCACGTGGAGTTCGATCTGGAGCTGGCCAAGAGGCAATCGATGGACAACCCTGTGTACTATGTGCAATATGCCCATGCCCGCATGGCTGGCATCCTGGCCCATGCCTCTGAGCGGGGCCTAGACGGCTCCCATGGCGATGTGGGCCTGCTAAGGGAGGAGGCGGAGCTGGCCCTCATCCGGCAGCTGGTGCGTCTGCCGGAGACGGTGGAATATGTGGCTCGCAAGTTGGAGCCCCATGTCCTGCCTTATTATGCCCTGGATCTCGCCACGGCCTTCCACGATTTCTACGAGCGGTGCCGCGTGGTGTCGGAGGATGTGGCCCTGTCCCTAGCCCGCCTCAAGCTGGTGAAGGCCGCCAAGACGGTGCTGGCACGCACCCTCCACCTTATGGGGATGTCCGCCCCCGATCGCATGTGATATGGACCCTCACGCAGAGCTTCCCAGGGGCAAGAGTGGCCAGGATGCCCTGGCGGTGGCTAGGGCGTGCGCTCACCGTGCCGGCCAGATCCTTCGCCAGAGGTTCGGGGCCCGGCACCAGGTGCAGGCCAAGGGGCGCCGCGACTTCGTCACTCAGGCCGATGTGGACGTGGAGCGGGAGGTGGTGGCGATCCTTTGCGACGAGTTCCCCCACCATCGGGTGATATCAGAGGAGACGGCGGCTTCGCCCCCCCAGCAAGACGACATTTGGTGTTGGGTGGTGGACCCTTTGGACGGGACCCATAACTTCTCTCGCGCCATCCCCCATGTCTCCTTTAGCCTGGCCCTCTACCAGCGGGGGGAGCCTATCCTGGCCCTCACGTTTGATCCCCTTTTGGGGGAGGAGTTTGTGGCCTTGCGCGGGGGAGGGGCCATGATCAACGGCGGACCCCTAAGAGTTAGTGATGCCTCCTCGGTGGCCTGGTCGCTGGTGGGCCTTGACCTGGGCTACGACGATGAGGCGGCGGCCCGGCTCTTGAGGCGGGTGGTAGACCTCTGGCCTCACATGTTGGGCATCCGCCTTCTGGGCTCGGCGGCCCTGGGGCTGGCCTATGCTGCCTGCGGGCGGCTGGACCTATATGTGCACTGCAACCTGAAGCCGTGGGATGTGGCGGCGGGCATCCTGCTAGTGGAGGAGGCTGGAGGGCTGGTGGTGGAGTGGGATGGCAAGCCGGCCACTTTGGCCACCACCAGGGTGGTGGCTGGGGCGCCCCAAGCGGTGCAAGACTTTCTAAGGCACGTCCAAGGTCTCTAAAGGCGGGCCAGAAAGCGCCCGATGCGTTCCAAAGCCTCTTCTATGTGAGGTCTTGGAGCGGCATAGCAGATGCGCACGTGGCCTCTTCCGCCCTCCCCAAAGGCAGAGCCAGGGATGACGGCCACCCCCTCCTCCTTCAGAAGGCGCTCAGCGAACTCGAGGTCGTCTAGGCCCGTCTGGTGCACGCTGGGGAAGACATAGAAGGCGCCCCTGGGCGGGGAGAAGGGGAGACCCAAGTCCTGCAACCCCTGTATAACTAGCTGGCGTCGACGGTCGAAGTCCTCCACCATGCGCCGGCACTCCTCCTCCCCCTCCTCCAGGGCAGCCAGTGCAGCGTACTGGCTAGGGGTGGGCGCAGACATGATGATATGCTGGTGCACCTTCATCATGGCCTCCAGGATGGGGGCAGGGGCGCAGGCCCACCCCACCCGCCAACCGGTGAGGGCATAGGCCTTGGAGAAGCCCCCCAGAAGGATAGTGCGCTCCCTCATCCCTGGCAGGGAGGCGAAGCAGGTGTGGGGGATATCGTAGCTTAGGCGGTCGTAGATCTCGTCGGAGATGACTAGGAGGTCGTGGCGGGCCACCACCGCAGCGATGGCTTCCAGATCTCCCTTGGTCATCTGGGCGCCGGTGGGGTTGGCGGGGTAGCCCAGAAGGAGAGCCTTGGTGCGAGGGGTGATGCGCGCCTCCACCTCCTGGGCCTGGAGACGGAACTCCAGCTCAGGGGTGGTGGGCACGGGCACGAAGGTGGCCCCCGTCAGCAGGCAGATGGGGCGATAGGCTACATAATATGGGTCGGGGCAGAGGAGCTCATCTCCTGGATCTAGCACGGCGTGGGCCGCCAGCAGGAGCCCTTCGCTAACGCCCACCGTGATGATGATCTCCGTCTCGGGGTCGTAGCGCACCCCGTATAGCCGTTCCAGGTGCCGGGCCACCGCCTGGCGCAAGGCCAACAGCCCGTAGTTGGACGTGTAGTGGGTATGGCCAGCCTGTGCTGCCCGAAAGGCGGCTTGGATGAACGGCGAGGGGGTAACGAAGTCCGGCTCCCCCACACCCAGCGAGATGACGCCATCCATGCTGGCGATGAGGTCGAAGAAGCGGCGGATGCCCGAGGCGGGGATGGCTCGCACTCGCCGGGAGATGAAGTCACGCCCCGATGCTACCGCTCCCTCGCTCAACTCCTTCCTCCTGAGGGGAGAGCTATCGCCCATCCATCGATGTCTTGATAGTAGCAGAGGAGGGCCCTAATGTCACCCTCCAAGACGACAGCGAAGTAGCGCCTCTCAGGTTCCTGCCAACGGTGGAGTATCTCCTGCACCTGGAGCCAACGGCCTTGCCAGCGGACGCGTCGTGGCTCCTCGGGGTAGAAGGCGCCGGCATAGGCTTCCACCTCTACCTGCTGCCCCCTCATGGCCCTATCTTCACGAGGTCCCCAGGGGAGATGGTGCCCATGGTCACGACCACCGCCACCACCCCCCGCCGGCCGTATACTAGCTTGGGGACCTGGGGATGGTAGAGGGTGAGGTTCTTGCAGGGGATGTTCTGGGCTGTGACCTCCAGCACGACGCCGGAGGAGAAGAGCAAGCGCTGGCCGGGCTGGAGGTGGGAGAGATCGCCCAGGCCTTGCACCAATATGTTCTCGGCGAAACCCCCAGGAGGCACCTTCACGCCCAGGGCCCTCTCCAGCTCCTCGTATACTTCCTGGGCGACGATGCTCACCTGCCGCCTATTGGGACGTGTCCCATCCCAGCGGGGATGCACAGCATGAGGGCGAGCGTGGTAATCGCCCACGATGCCCCAGGGCCCCACCGTCACCCGCTCCTGTGGATGCTTGGGTATGCCTGGGTGGGGGCTCAGACAGACGGCCACCACCTTGCCAAGGCCTGATGCGCTCATAAGGGAGACCTCCTGGTATGCCAGGGGGTGGCTTGCTCGTAGGCATAGGCCACCCGCAGGATGGTGGCCTCATCGAAGGGGCGGCCGATGATCTGCAGGCCCACAGGCAGGCCCTGGCTGAAGCCACAGGGCACGGAGATGGCCGGCAGCCCAGCGATGTTGATGGGTATGGTGAAGATATCGCTCAGGTACATCTGTAGGGGGTCGTGAACCTTCTCCCCCAGGCGGAAGGCGGGAGTGGGGGAGACAGGGGTCACCAGCACGTCATGGCTTTGGAAGGCGGCCTCAAATTCACGGCAGATGAGGGTGCGCACCTTGAGGGCCTTCAGATAGTAGGCATCGTAGTAGCCGGCGGAGAGGGCATAGGTGCCCAGCATGATGCGTCGCTTCACCTCCATGCCGAATCCGTACTGACGCGTCTTTTCCATGTTCTCCCACATGGAGGCGCCGCTCATGTAAGAGAAGCCGTACTTAACGCCATCGTAGCGGGCCAGGTTGGCCGAAGCCTCGCTGGGGGCGATGATGTAATAACAGGCGAGGGCATAAGGGGTAGTGGGTAGGGAGACCTCCCAGTCCACCTCCGCCCCTAGTTCCTGCAGGACGCCCACGGCCGTCATGATGGCCTCCCGCGAGCCCCCTTCCAGCCCCGCCCCCAGATACTCCTTGGGTACCCCCACCCGGATCCCCTTCAGGTCGGGGACCAGGGCGGCGGTATAATCAGGCACCTCTACAGGGGCGGAGGTGGAATCGAGGGGGTCATGGCCGGCGATGACCCCCAGGACCAGGGCCGCATCCCGCACATCTTTAGTGATGGGGCCGATCTGGTCTAGGGATGAGGCGAAGGCCACCAGCCCGTAGCGGGAGACGCGTCCGTAGGTGGGCTTGAGGCCCACCACGCCGCACAGGGCCGCCGGTTGGCGGATGCTGCCTCCTGTGTCGCTCCCTAGGGAGTAGATGCACTGATGGGCGGCCACCGCCGCCGCCGAACCAGAGGATGAGCCGCCAGGGACCCGCTCCAGGTCCCAGGGGTTGTGGGTGGGCCCGAAGGCCGAGTTCTCCCCCGAAGAGCCCATGGCGAACTCGTCCATGTTGGTCTTGCCCACCATGACCATACCCACCCGGCGCAGCCTCTCTATGACTGTGGCGTCATATGGGGGGATGTAGTTCTCCAGCATACGGGAACCGCAGGTGGTGCGGACTCCCTTAGTGCAGATGATGTCCTTGATGGCCGCTGGCACCCCTGTTAGGGGATGGGCCTCGCCTCGGTCCAGGCGTTCATCGGCCTGGCGTGCCTGGGCCAGGGCTAGGTCGGCAGTGATGGTAATAAAAGCATGGAGACGGGGCTCCGTCTCCTGGATACGGTGCAAAACAGATTCGGTGAGCTCCAGGGAGGTGATCTCGCGGCGGCGCAGCAGCTCGGCAGCCTCATGGATGGTGAGGGCGTATAAGGGATCCTTCACGCCTTACTCCTCGAGGACGGCCCGCACACGGAAATAGTTCCCCTCCCTTTGAGGGGCGTTGGCCATCACCTCCTCCACCGGTAGGGAGGGGGCGGGGACATCATCGCGCATGACGTTGGTGAGGGGCAGGACGTGGGCTGTGGGCGGCATGTCCGTGGTGTCCAGCTCCTGAAGGATGCGGAAGTGGTCCAGCACCTGCGACAGTTGGTTGCGGAAGGTCTCCAGCTCCTCCTCATTAAGGCCCAGGCGCACCAGAAGGGCCAGATGTTGCACCTCCTCACGGCTCAGGGGCATGGCTCCCCCCTCGGCTGACGATAGGGTAGGCGGGGTCTATTATAGGGTGCAGACCCCATGAAGGCTAGAGCGGGAGGAGCTTGGGGCCAGGAGGTGTGGCGCACCTCCCTCGGGCACCCCAGCTACGTATGGACGGCAGGGCTGGAGCGCCGCCTGCAGATGGTGCTGCGTTATGTACCCCTGGCTGGCAGGCGCATCCTGGACGTGGGGTGTGGTGTCGGCGCCTTTGTGCGGCGCCTACGCCTCCTCTCCCCCTACGTCTGGGGAGTGGACGTGGACGCCCAGCGGGTGAGAGCGGGGGCCCAGGAGGTGGACGGGCTGGCGCTGGCCGTGGGTGAGCACCTCCCCTTCAAGGGCGAGGTCTTCCATGTGGTCCTCTTGCACGAGGTGCTGGAGCACGTCCAGGACGACGCCGCCACCCTGCGGGAGTGTTGGCGGGTGGTGGTGCCCGGAGGGCACATCGTCATCTTCACCCCCAACCGGCTATACCCCTTTGAGACGCACGGGGTCTACTTAGGGCGGCGCTATATCTTTGGCAACATACCTCTGGTGAACTACCTGCCCGACGGGCTGCGGCGCCACCTGGTGCCTCACGCCCGGGCCTATACGGCGCGCTCCTTGAGGCGTTTGTGGCAGGGCCTAAGTGTGCAAGTGGTAGTGCACACACAGGTGTTCCCTGGCTTCGATCACGCCATCGCCCGCTGGGGGGTTGTGGGGAGGGCGTTGCGGCGCCTGCAGTCCCTGGAGGCCACCCCTCTGCGCATCTTGGGGCTTTCCCACTTCGTTATCCTTAAGAGGACGGCATGAGGCGGGGAGTACAGGTACGGCGGTGGCGGCGGCGGCGGGCAGTGGGCCATCGCCAGGGGGCTAGCAAGGCCAAGCTAGGGGCGGTTTTGGCCTTGCTCGTGCTGGTGGGGCTCCTCATGGCCGCAGGCGGGGCGGGGGCAGCCTACGCCATATACCAGCTCTACGCCGATGACCTGGTGCCTCCCACGGTCATCATCGCCCAGAGGTCGTGGCAGGGCAGCACCTTCTACGACCGCCACGGCCAGTTCCTCTATCAAGCGGTGGACCCCCTGCGGGGCCTCCACGAACCGGTGCCCCTTTCGGATATCTCGCCCTACATGATCGCCGCTACCATCGCTGTGGAGGACGCTAGCTTCTACCACAACCCTGGGGTCAACTTCCGCGGCCTGGCCAGGGCCTTCCTGGAGAACTTTACCCCCTTCGGGCCAGGGTTCCTTAAGGGGAGTGGCGGCAGCTCCCTTACTCAGCAGCTGGTGCGTAACCTCTACATCAGCGAGGAAGAGAGGTTTGAGAGGAAGGTTCAGCGTAAGTTAAAGGAGATAGTGCTGGCTCTGGAGATGAAGCGCCTCTACGATGATGACCAGATCCTGGAGTGGTACCTGAACCAGGTCTTCTACGGCAACAACGCCTATGGGGTGGAGGCGGCGGCCCAGCGCTACTTCGGCAAGTCCGCCCGCGACCTTACCCTGGCAGAAGCGGCCCTTTTGGCCGGCATACCTCAGTCGCCCGCCCTCTATTCCCCCGTGAACGCCGAGAACCGGGAGCGGGCAGAGGCCCGCCGCCAGCAGGTCCTGGACCTCATGCTGAAGCACCTGGACGAGGTCAATCAGCTCCCGCCCCTCCAGCAACGAGGCATAGTTATAACTCCTCAGGAGATCGAGGCCGCCAAGCGTCAGCCGGTGCAGATAAAACCCGGCCATTTCCCCATTGAGGCCCCCCACTTCGTCTTCTTCGCCCAGGAGCAGGTGGTGAAGATGTGCAAGGAGGGGATGTTCAAACCTCCCAAGGGCATCAGCTGCGACGACGTGGTCCACAAGGGGGGGCTACGCATCGTCACCACCCTGGACCTGGAGCTGCAGCGTCTAGGCGAGCAGGTGATTAACGAGGTGCTACAGTTACACGTGTGGTGTGCGCGCGTGCGGAGTGTGGTTTCCAGGGAGGAGTGCTACGGGGGGCACAACGCCGCCGTGGTGGCCATCGTCCCTCAGACGGGGGAGATATTGGCCATGGTGGGATCCCGCGACTACTTCCGGGATGACATCGATGGCAACGTGAACATCGCCATCTCCCCCAGGTCCCACGGCTCGGCCATGAAAGTATTCACGTATCTTACCGCCTTCTCGCGGGGGTGGGTTCCCTCCACCGTCGTCGAAGATGCCCCCCTGACCATCGGCGGCCACACTGTTCAGAACTGGGACTTCAAGTATCAGGGGCGCATCACGGTGCGCAAGGCCCTGGCGGAGTCGGTGAACACGGCGGCGGTGCGCACGGTGCTGGCCGTGGGCGATGAGGCCGTCGTTCGTACTGCCGTCACCATGGGCCTCACCTGCCTGGGGTACGAGGAGTGTCGGGGCCTCGCTAAGGAGAGGGTGAACGAGAACTGCGGGCCGGTGGTCACCCTGGGAGCCTGCGAGGTGAAGCTCCTGGACATGACTTTCGCCTTTGCGACCCTGGCCAACAACGGCCTCATGGTGGGGATGCCCACCGTGGAGAACCTGCCCAGCGGGTTCCGCACCTTGGATCCGGCGGCCGTCCTGCGCATCGAGGATGGGGAGGGGAGGGTGCTCTACACCTACGAGCCGCGCAGCGAGCAGGTGATACGGCCTGCTTTCGCCTACATGATCACCGACATCCTGTATAAGGACGCCATCAGCTGGTCGGGGCTAACCATCGACCGCCCGGCAGCTGCCAAGACGGGCACCCAGGACCGTTTCCAGGACAACGTGGTGATGGGTTACACCCCTGACCTGGCGGTGGGGGTGTGGATGGGCAACGCCGACGGTACACCCATGGCCCAGGGGGCCTTCAGCTTCGCCGGGGCGGGGCCTATCTGGCAGTCTTTCATGAGGAAGGCGCACAACTACCTAGGCCTGCCGCCCCGTTCCTTCCGCGTACCGGGCGATGTCGTCTTCGCCGAGTGTCAGGACAGGGAGGAGGTGTTTGCCGCCAGGGTCCCTGTGAGCAAAGGGGGGGTATGCGCATCGCCCACTGGAGGGGCGCCGCCGGAGGTGACCCCCACCCCCACTCCCACGCCCAGCCCTTCGCCATCTCCCACTCCTACCTCTACGCCCACGCCTACACCCACCTCTACGCCCACGCCCACGCCTACCTCTACTCCCACCCCCACGCCTACTTCTACACCCACTCCCATGCCCACCTCTACTCCCACTCCCGCCTCCAGCTGAGTGGCATGGGCTGGGGTGGGGATGCTAAGCTTTTATCTTTGGGGATGAAGGCTTCGCGTCCATGTCCACGTCGCAGAGGAGGGAGCGCGGCCCTTCCTTCGTTCGGGTGAGGAGACCGGGCGGTAGGGAGGAGCCCCAGGAGCCTAAGGCGCCGCCGGCGCCACCATCTGAGGTCCACACGCGGATAGTGGTGCCCCGTCAGGAGAGAGGGGCATTGAGCCCGGAGGCGGACATCGAGGTGCGCGAGGTGCGCTATGGCACCACCTCCCGCACGCCCTACCTCCGCATCGTGCCCCGCCGCCAGATGCTGACCAAGGTGGGGCCTCGTCACTTGGCGGCCACTCCCTTAGGGAGCTTGCCTAGGGACACGCTGGGCCGATACTGGGCAGGGCTAAGGCGGGTCCTCATCGGCAGCCCCTTCGCCACCTCCCAGGCCATCCACGAGCGGCTGAGCAAGATAAAGGCCCTGGCGGTCTTCTCGTCCGATGCTCTTTCCAGCTCGGCGTATGCCACGGAGGAGATCCTCATCGTCCTGGCAGCAGCGGGGGCTGGCGCCATGCGGTTGTCCCTGCCCATCGCTGCTGCCATCCTGGCCCTTATGGCCGTGGTGGTTACCTCGTACCGTCAGACCATCAGGGCCTATCCCCAGGGCGGGGGAGCTTATAGGGTGGCGAGGGAGAACCTGGGGCAGTGGCCAGGCCTGGTGGCGGCGGCCGCCCTTCTTGTGGACTACACCCTGACGGTGGCGGTGAGCGTGGCAGCAGGGGTGGCGGCCATCACCTCTGCTGTCCCTGACCTTCTGACGTGGCGGGTGCCCATGTCTGTGGCTGTGGTGGTCCTTTTCGCCTGGGGCAATTTGCGGGGCATAAGGGAATCGGGGACCATCTTCTCTATTCCCACCTATTTCTTCATCTTGTCCATGGGTGGTGTGGTGGCCGTGGGGCTAGCGAAGGTGGCTCTGGGCATGGCACCTGGCACCCTATGGGAGGCGGCGCCCCTGCCGGAATCCGTGACGGCCCACGAGGCTTTGGGGGTGCTACTTGTGCTGAGGGCCTTCTCCTCGGGCAGCGCCGCCCTCACAGGCGTCGAGGCTATGGCCGATGGCGTGCCGGCGTTCAAGCCCCCGGAGGCCGAAAACGCCCGCACCACCATGGCCTGGATGGGTATCATCCTGGCCTATCTCTTCTTTGGGATCACCTTCCTGGCCAGCCGCTATGGCCTGGTGCCTCGCGAGGAGGAGACACTGGTGTCCCAGCTGGGGCGGGAGGTTTTGGGGGATAACCCCCTGTACTATGTCTATCAGGCGGCCACGGCCACGGTGTTGTTCATGGCTGCCAACACCGCCTTCGCCGACTTCCCCCGTGTCTCGGCCATTCTGGCTGGCGATGGCCACATGCCACGTCAGTTCACCTTCAAGGGGGACCGTCTAGCCTTCACCAATGGCATCGTGGCCCTGACCGTTGCTGCGTCCCTTTTGCTGGTGGTCTTCGATGCGCGCGTCACCCGCCTCATCCCCCTCTATGCCGTGGGTGTTTTTGTGTCCTTCACCCTTTCCCAGACGGGGATGGTGCGGAGGTGGTGGCGGCTGCAGGAGCCAGGATGGCGTTTTAGCATGCTCATAAACGGGGTGGGAGCGGCTACCACGGGCGTGGTGGCGGGAATCGTGGTGATCTCCAAGTTCGTTCATGGGGCGTGGATCAGCTTGCTCCTTATGGGCATCCTTATCATGCTCTTCCAGTTCATCCGGCGTCATTATCAGTGGTTCGAGGAGCAGGTGAAGGTTACGGACGAAGAGGTGGCGGCCCTCGGGGCCCCTGCCAGCGTGCCCCTTTCGCCTGGGGGTGTGGTGCGACACTTCGTCATCCCTGTGGAAGATATAAACCGGGTCGCCCTGGCGGCGGTGCGCGTGGCTAGGGAGTGGGGAGGGCGTATCACCGCTGTCCACGTCACCGACCGGCCTGAGGAGGCCCAGCGGCTGCGCCAACGCTGGGAGAGGCTGCTCCCCGATATCCCTCTAGTCATCATCGAGTCCCCCTACAGGGCCTTCGTGGCGCCCATGCTGGCCTGCATGGAGTACATGTGCCGTGACGGTGGCCAGGTGGTGGTGCTCCTGCCCAGGCTGCGCATCCGACACTGGTGGGAGAGGCTCCTGCATAACCAGACTGCCCTCCGCCTGCGCCCCTTTCTGGAGAAGCAGCTACGCGTCCAAGTGGTGGAGGTCCCTGTATCCCTGGGAGAAGCCCGACGCTAGGATGGGGAGGCCAGCATCATGTCCAGCTCCGCCTCGCTAGTGATCCCCGAGACCAGCTCCAGGAAGCCCTGGAGGGAGCCAGCCTTCCTGCGCAAGGCCTTAAGTTTGTCGCCGATGGGGCTGATAGATGCGGGGCTCTCGGCGTATAGGCCATAGAAGGCGAAGAAGGCCTGGTTGATCTTGCGAAAGTAAAACCCCTTCTCCGCCAACCTCTCCCGCTCTTCCTCCATCAGGCGTTCCGCCCTCGGTACATCGCCCCTGGCCAATAGGGTCTCCACCTGCTGGCGCAGGGCGCGCAGCTGCTGGAGCAGCTGTGGTGGGGGAGGGGAAGGTGGTGCCTCCTGAACGGGGGGAGGCCATCTCTGAGTGAACTTGGCTGTCAGCTCCTTGGCCACCATGTCGGCCACCGTCTCGTTGATGGTTCGCATCTCCGGGCTATGGAAGTAGTGACGGCCCAGAGGGAAGAGGGCCAGGTAGTGGTGGACCCATTCGTGAATGGCCGTCTCCACCGAGGCAGAGTAGGAGGTGAGGGGGTCCACAGTGCTGGGGTAGGTGGCTATCCCTCCCACGCTCACCACGAGTGAGGAGACACCCGTGGCGTCCACCTCTCTCTCGATGGCCTCCCTAAGGGGTGTATCGATTCCTGGCGCTAGGAGGATGGCCCGCTCCAGCTTTATGGCCTCCCTTGGGGAGACCACCAGCACCGTAGGGGGCGAGGCCAGGTCCACGGCCACGGGGGGGAATACCAGCTGCCAGTGGTCGAACAGGGGCGGGCGGAAGGTGATACCCTCATCCTTTAGGAGACGGGTGATGCGCTCCTCCAAGATGGCCTCCACCCGGTTGCGGAGGCTGCGGTGCTCCTGCAGCAGGGAGGGGTCATTGGAGCGAGTGAAGCGGGCTGAGAGGGAGTAGAACCGGCGTAAAAGCTCCTCATGGTCTTCTTCGTCGGGCAGGACCCGTCCCACCTTGGCGGCCGCCTTAGTCAGAAAGGCGTGCACCTCCCAGAGACCCGTATCATGGCGGAAGGGGGATGCGATGCGCTCTATGGGGTCGGAGGAGCGGAAACGGTTCTCTAGCATCAGGCCGCCCCAGGACGCCACAGCGGCCAGGGAGGCCAGCAGAAGGGCATAGGTCAGGGCAGCGAGGCCTCTTCTGCTTATCCTGGTGGGCAGCGCCATCTTAGTGCCATAATACGGCTTGAGGACCATCACGCCAAAGGAGGAATGTGGATGGCCGTCATCGCTTTCATAGGAGGGACGGGCCCCGAGGGTTTGGGACTGGCTATGCGCTTTGCCAAGGCCGGGGAGGAGGTGATCATCGGCTCCCGCTCCGAGGAGAGGGCGCTGCAGGCGGCGGAGACGGTGCGGGAGAAGGTTCCTCAGGCCAAGGTGCGGGGCCTCCTCAACGCCGAGGCGGCAAGAGAGGGGGAGATAGTGTTCATCACGGTGCCATATGAGGGCCACCGGGACACGGTGGCATCCCTGGCCTCCCTGTTGGAGGACAAGATAGTGGTGGATGTAGTGGTGCCCTTGGAGTTCAGCAAGAAAGGGGTGCGGGCCATAGATGTGCCTGAAGGTTCGGCAGCCCAGCAGGCCCAGAAGCTTCTGCCCAAGTCGCGGGTGGTGAGCGGGTTCCACCACCTGGATGCCCACCTCCTCCAGACGGTGGAGAGGCCCATGCAAGGGGATATCCTTATCTGTTCCGACGACCGCTCGGCCAAGAGGCAGGTGATGGAGCTGGCGGAGAAGATCGAGTATGTGAGGGCCATAGATGCTGGGATCCTGGCCAACTCCCGCTACCTGGAGGAGTGGACGGCCCTCTTGCTGAACATCAACCGCATCTATAAGGCCCGCACGGGCGTGCGTATCGTGGGCATCTAGAATGCCGCTTGAAGTGCGCATCATCGGCATCGCCGGCCTAGGGGAGATAAGGGAGGGGGACGACCTGGGCTTCCTCATCGCCCGAGCCGCCCGTGCTCAGGGGGCCAATCTTCAGGACGGGGATGTAGTGGTGGTCACCCAGAAGGTGGTCTCCAAGGCCGAGGGTCGGGTGGTGGCCTTGTCCCAGGTAGAGCCATCGCCTGAGGCACGCCAGCTGGCCGCTCGCCTGGACAAGGACCCTCGCCTGGTAGAGCTGGTGCTGCGGGAGAGCCGGCGTATCGTGCGGGCGGAGCGTGGCGTCCTCATCACCGAGACAAGACACGGGTTCGTGTGTGCTAATGCCGGAATCGACACCTCCAATGTGGCCGGGGAGGGGTATGTCTCCCTCCTGCCCTTGGACCCCGATGCCTCAGCGGAAGCCATCCGCCGTCGCCTCAGGGAGGTGGCAGGGGTGGAGGTGGCGGTCATCATAAGCGATACCTTTGGCCGCCCCTGGCGGGAGGGCCATGTCAACGTGGCCGTAGGGGTGGCCGGCATGTCCCCGTTCCTGAACTATGTGGGGCAGATGGACCCCTACGGGTATATGCTACGGGTGACCAACATGGCTGTGGCCGATGAGCTGGCAGCGGCTGCCGAGCTAGTGATGGGCAAGCTGGAGAGGGTGCCGGTGGCCCTTATCCGCGGCTTCCGCTACCTCCCGGGCCCCGGCCGGGCTACTGACATGGTGCGCCCGCCTGAGCGCGACCTCTTCCGCTAAAACCTCGTCTCCGTGGCCCTGTCCTTGCCGCGGTGAGGGGAGAGCTAGCCGCGGTGCGCCTGGCGCAGCAGCTCGTCCAGCAGGTCCTGGAGCTTGACGGCAGCGACGCCTATCACCTTGTCGGCCCCACCGTAGTACACATACAGATCCTCACCCAACAGGGCTACACCGCAGGGGAAGACCACGTTGGGCACAAGGCCGTGGCGCTCCCACTCCATCTCCGGCTCAAGGATCGGGTCCCGGCTCCGCACCAGGACGCGTGTGGGGTCATTTCTGTCCAGTAACGCAGCCCCCACCCGATAGATGGTGCCCGGCTCTTGGATGCCGTGGTAGAGCATAAGCCAGCCGTGCTCCGTCTCTATGGGGGGGGCGGCGATGCCCACCTTGGCGTTGTCCCACATGCCCGGTCGCGGGGTGAGGATGACCTTCCCTCCCAGCCACCTCTCCTGGGCCTCCTCCACCTCGTCCAGCCAGTCCACCCAGACGCCCAGGCTGAGGCGGTGAAAGATATAGAGCTTACCGCCGATGCGGGCGGGCAGCAGGGCGGCGTTCTTGTCCCATACCTTGGGGGCCGATATCACTATCGGCTTGGACCAGTTCCAACGTTTGGCGAGGAAGTCCTCGAGGCTGATGCGGGTATAAGCCACTTGGGCGTCGTAGCCGTTGAAAGCCGTGTAGGTCATATGTACCGTGCCCTCCATGAGGGTGAGGCGGGGGTCCTCACACCCCGAGGGTACGTCCGGCGAGGCCTTCCTCTCGAAATCCTCCCGGGGCACGTAGGCAGGCCTGTTGGGGCGGTCGTCGAAGTGGACGCCATCGGCGCTGGAGGCATAGCCCAGGACGGAGGTGTTGTCATGGGAGAGGGCGCGGTAGAGCATGTGCACCCGCCCGTTGGCCACCAGTACGCCCGGGTTGAAGACGGCCTTGGCCTCCCACCCCAGCTCGGGGCGGGGGTAGAGGATGGGGTTACCCTCGTAGCGGTGTAGCTTGTGCCTCTCCTGGGCTGGGCGGTGGGGGATGAAGAAGGAGTGCGGCCTCATGGCGTCTAGGAGCTCCTTGAGCTCCACCCTGGCCACAGCCACTGTGGTATCGGCAGCGCCATAGTAGATGAGCAGATGCTCGTCCACCACCACCGCCCCGCTGGGGAACACCACGTCCATCACATGACCGATGCGCTCATAATACGCCTCCGGCACCAAGATGGGCTCCCGTGTCCGGCCCAGTATGCGGAAGGGGTCCGTCCGGTCCAGCAGCACTGCCTCGATGCCGAAGACACGGCTGCTGCCTAACCGGTAGTCCTTGATGTAGCTGAAAACCAAAAGCCAGCCCCCCTCCACTGCCACTGGTGGTGCCCCTACCTCCACCTGGTCCAGGTGAGAGCGCATGAGGGGGAGCACGTGGTCGTCCAGGGACTCGTACCAGCGGGCCCACCATTCCTGGTCCCAAATGTCCGACTCCTTGTCGAAGAAGGCCAGGGATATCTTGGCGGGGGGCATATCGGTGTTGGCGGTGAGCACCGCTGCCAGCTTGCCCCCGATGCGCTCCGGGAACAGGGCCATGGCCTTGGCGTTGAAGGGCGTCACCAGGTGCTTCTCCTCCAGTTGGACAAAGTCCCTGGTGATGGCCAGCCCTACGCGGATCCCCTGGGGGCGGAAGGGATAGGCCGAAAGGGCAGTGTAGAAGATGTAGTACTTCCCATCTAGACGGGTGACCCGCGGGTCCTCACACCCGAAGCACTCCCACTCGTGCTCGGGGCGGATGAGCTGGCGGCGGCCATAGAAGTGGATGCCGTCCTCGCTCTCGGCGTACCCGATGGTGGAGATGGGCAGGTGGTGGCCCAAGTGCTCCTTGGGATGGGACATGGCCCGGTAGACCATGCGGAACAGGTTCCCATCCCGGACGACGCAGCCATTAAAGGTGGCAAGCCCCTCCCACTCTTGCTCAGGGACTGGCTTTAGTACCGGGTTGCCGGCGAGCCGCTCGACCCTCACTACGCTGCACTAGCTATGCTTCTGCGTGACCGACAGGCCCGTAAGTACTCCAGCAAGTCCTGCACATCGATTCTGGCCACGCAGACGAACTTGTCTGCTCCTCCGTAGTATATTAGCAGGTCTCGGCCCATGAGCACAGCCCCACAGGGGTATACCACCCCGGATTTGTGTCCTTCGTTCTCGTAGGGGTATTGGGGCCGCATGATGGGCTCTTCGGTGCGACTAATAACCTTGGTGGGGTCATCCGGGTCTAGGAGCATGGCCCCTACAAGATAACAGGAGTCATCCCTATCGTCCACAGCATGGTAAATGAGGAGCCACCCTTCGGGCGTCTTGATGGGTGGCGCACCAGCTCCCACCTTGCGGCTGTCCCACCGCCCCGGCCGAGGGCTGATAGCGTACTCCCCTCGTAGGTACTGACCTTCCGCGAACTCCAAGCTGTCCACGAAGTCGATAAGGATGTTGGGGAAGATGCGGTGGAAGATGACATATTTCCCCCCTATCTTCTCGGGGAGGATGCAGGCGTTCTTGTCCACCACCCCAGGGGGGGAGATGACGCGGGAAGGGGCCCAGTTCCACTGCCGGGCCAGAAAGTCCTGGCGGCTTATGGAGGTGAGGGCCACCCGGGGCGGGTCGAATCCGTTGAAGGCCACATATGTCATGTAGATGCGGTCGCCAAGCCTGGTCAGACGGGGGTCCTCAGCCCCGCCCCAGCCACCGCCCGACATGTAGGCCCGGCGGTACCACCTCTGTCGCTCCGTGTGGGGGAAAGGGGGCGTGATCTCAAAGGGCTGGGTGGGCACATAGGCTGGCTCGTCCAGACGCTCATCGATATGGATGCCATCGGCAGTGCTGGCGTAACCGAGGACGGATACGTTTCCAGCGCCGATGGCCCGGTACAACAGGTGGACGCGACCCTCATCGTACAGGGCCGCCGGGTTGAAGGTGGCGTACCATTCCCAGGGGTTATCGGTCCTGGGGGCGATGATGGGGTTCTCGGGAGGTCGTATCACCTGGGGAGGTCTTACGCTTGCCGATGCTGCCGCCTGTTCCACCTCACCCTTACCCATGACGACCCTCCTCCTCACAGCCCGCCCTGCTACTAGAGATGCCTCATCTACTTCTAATTTCCCACAGGACGGCCCGGCATGTCAATAAGCTGTCAAAAAACCCCTGTTAAGGTCCTTCCTCCCATCTTTGACCTAGGTTATCTCCTTCGGACTCCATCGTGCTTTTCCCTACTTGTGGGGCTTTGCCCTCTTGACGGGCCAGGATCTAGGGATATTTCTATGGAAGGGCAGCAGCGTTCCAACTGTGTAAGGCTCCCCAAGGGGGAAGGGGCAGAGGAGGTAAGCGCCGTGTCTGAGACGGTGACCACGGAGTCTGGGATCCCCATCAAGCACATATACAGGCCGGAGGATGTGGCATCCGTGGATTACGATGCCGACCTTGGCGATAGCGGGAGCTACCCTTACACCCGCGGTATTCACCCCGAGATGTTCCGTCGCCGGCCCTGGATCATGCGGGTGCTGGCTGGGGAGGGGACGCCGCGGCAGACCAACATGCGTTTGCGCAAGCTTCTGGAGGCGGGGCAGACGGGTATCGACGTCATCGGCGACAGCCCTACCATGAGCTGGCTGGACTCCGACCATCCCCTGGCCGCCGCCAGCGTGGGGACCCAGGGCGTGCCCCTCTGCTGCCTGGACGATTATCGGGAGCTGCTGGAGGACATACCCTTAGATGGTGTCTCCCTCTCCTGGTCGGCGCCCGCTCCCTTCGTGGTGGCCGCCCTGACCTGTCTGGCCGAGGAGAGGGGGACGCCCACCGATGCTGTGCGGGGCTCCACCATCGTGGTGCCCCTTTATTGTGAGGACTGCTCCTATGCCACTGGCCATCCTGTGGAGATGAGGATGCGCCTGGCGGTGGACGCCATCGAGTTCTCGGCCCAGCGACTGCCCAACTTCCATGCCTTCGTAGAGGACGCCTACTACATAAGCGAGGTGGGGCTGAACGCCGTGGAAGAGCTGGCCCTGGCGCTGGTGGAGGCCCGGGCCATCATCCGGTCCCTCCTGGCCAGGGGAGTGCCCATCGATAGCTTTGGGCATCGCATAGCTTTCCTTCTGACGGCGCGCATGGACTTCTTCGAGGAGATCGCCAAGTACCGTGCCCTGCGCCGCATCTGGGCCCGCATGATGCGGGAGGAGTTCGGTGCCCAGGACCCCCGGTCGTGGCGCCTGACCATAACAGTCCACACCTCTGGGATATCCCTCACCGCCAGCCAGCTTCCCAATAACATCGTGCGGGGTGCCTACGAGGCCCTGGCCGCCGTGCTGGGCGGCTGCCAGGCGGTGGAGGTCTGCGCCTTCGATGAGCCCTTCCGCGTCCCCACCTTGGAGGCGGCCACTGTGGCCCTCAGGACCCTCCAGATCATCGCCTACGAGACGGGGGTGACGCGGGTGGCCGACCCCCTGGGGGGCTCCTATTACGTGGAGGCCCTCACCAACGAACTGGAGGAGCGGGTGCTGGCCCTGGTGAGGGACATAGAGAGCAAGGGGGACGTGCTGGAGCTTGCCCGGACGGGCTACTTCGCCAGCCTATTCCACAGGGCCATCTCTCGCCGCCACGAGGCCCTCCGCACCGGCGCCAAGAAGGTGGTGGGCATTAACGTCCTGGTGATGCCCCCTGAGGAGGACACGTTGTTGCGCGACCTGGCCGAGACGAAGTTCCAGGTGGCGCAGGAGCAGATAGAGAAGGTGCGGGAGCTACGCCGCCGACGCGACCAGGCGAGGGTGCGTGTTGCCCTGGCCCATGTCGCCTCCACGGCGCGTGAGCCCTCGGCCAACCTGGTCTTCCCCATCATGGAGGCCCTTAAGGCAGGGGCCACCATGGGGGAGATCGCCGGGGCGGTACGAACGGCGTATCAGGCGCCCCGCAGCCCTCTGGAGGCGAGGCTCTTGGCGTTGTAGGGGGAGACCATGGCCAAGGTCCTCATATCGCTGCTGGGGATGGACCAGCATGAGGTGGGCGCCCTCACCGTGTCCCGCATCCTTCGCGATGCCGGCTTCGAGGTGATCTATCTGGGGCGCTTTCAGACCCCCGACTCCATCGTGAGGGCGGCCCTGGAGGAAGGCGTGCAGGCCATAGGCATCAGCTGTTATTCCTGGGAGTTCCGAACCTACGTGCCCCAGCTCCTGCAGAAGCTGAAGGAGGAGGGCCTGGCCATCCCGGTGGTGGTGGGCGGGGGCATACTGGGCGAGGAGGACGAGGCCTGGCTACGGGCCATGGGTGTGAAGGGGGTATTTAGGGCAGGGAGCCCTGAGGGCGATATCATCAGTTTCTTCCGAGAGCTGGTGGCCACCAGCCCCCAGGCCGGCATGAGTGTCTCCTGATGAGGCCTTGAGCTTGGGGCACACCTTCCGGCAGCACGGAGGATGTAAAATGGTGATAGGTGGTGGGGTCCAGTGGGCCGGGTGGTCGCTCCCCGCCTGTGAGCGGGGGGAGGAAGGTCCGGGCTCCACCGGGCAGCGTGCTGGGTAACACCCAGGCGGGGTGACCCGCGGAAAGTGGCACAGAAACCATACCGCCGCCGGGATCCCGGCGGTAAGGGTGAAAAGGTGGGGTAAGAGCCCACCAGCGGCAGGGCGACCTGCCGGCTGGCCAAACCCCACGCGGAGCAAGGCCAAATAGGAGGGCGAGCCCCTTTGGGGCCTAGGGATGCCCGGCCCGATGCCCTCGGGTAGGCCGCTTGAGCCTCTCCGTAAGGGGAGGCCCAGATTGATGACCACCGGTCGCCTCCTAAGGGGCGACTACAGAACCCGGCCTATAGGCCCACTGACCCCCCCACTTTGAGGCCTTGGGATATGCTCTCCTTGCGCTCCTTAGCCGCTTATCTCCCCGGAGCCTGTCTTCAGGGCCCCGATGTAAAGGTCACGGGCATCGCTTATGATTCCCGGCGCATAAGGGCAGGGGAGTTGTTCGTGGCCATCCCCGGCATGAGGTGGGACGGCCATCTGTTCATCCCCCAAGCGCTGCAGCGGGGGGCGGTGGCTGTGGCGGTCCAAGCTGACCATCCCCACTGGGTGGAGCGGCTGCGCGAGGATGGGGTGCCCACCTTAGTGGTGGATGATGCCCGCGCAGCCCTCTCCCGGCTGGCGGCCGCCTTCCACGGCTTCCCTGGCAAGAAGCTCGCCGTCATCGGCGTGACGGGAACCGATGGGAAGACGAGCCTGGTTCACCTCATCGCCCACCTCTTACGATATGGCGGCCACCAGGTGGGGCTCATGGGCACGGCAGGGGTGGACGTGGGCCTTGGGCTGGAGGCTTGGGAAGGTCGCACCACCCCTGAGGCCCCTGAGCTGCAGGCGGCCCTGGCAGCCATGGTGACCCATGGATGCCGGTATGCTGTGGTGGAGTGCACATCCCACGGGCTAGCCCTTCGGCGCGTCGACGATGCCTACTTCGACGTGGCCGTCATGACCCATCTGGGGGAGGATCACTTGGACTTCCATGGCTCCTGGGAAGCTTATCGTGCGGCCAAGGGCCGCCTCTTCTCACTGCTGGACGAGGCCCCCACCAAGGGCGTGAGGAAGTGGGCCATCCTCAACGCCGATGACCCCAGTTGGGCCTACTTCCGCTCTCTCACCCGATCCGAGGTGCTGACCTATGGCCTGGGCTCAGGGTCCCAAGTGCGGGCCCTGGACGTGCGGCCTCAGGGTTGGGGGGTGGCCTTCCATCTCCTCACACCCTGGGGAGAGGCGGAGGTAGAGGTGGCCGTCCCCGGGGAAGCGGGGGTCATGGGGGCCTTGGCGGGAGCGGCTACCGTCCTGGCCATGGGCCTCCCTCTGGCAGTAGTAGCACAGGGCCTGGCCTCCTGGCGAGGGGCTCCGGGGCGGCTGGAGCTGGTGGACGAAGGACAGCCTTTCCAGGTGGTGGTGGACTATGCCCATGCCCCCCAGGCCTTGGCCCGCCTGCTCGCCTTGGCCCGCCAGAGCACGCCGGGCAGGGTCATCGTCGTCTTCGGCTGCATTGGGGGGCGGGACCGCCATCGCCGCCGGCCCATGGGGCGCATCGCTGGCCAGCTGGCGGACTACGTCATCGTCACCGACGACAATCCCTACGATGAGGAGCGAGAGTCCATATTCCAGGAGATCGTGGCTGGCCTGCAGGAGGCGGGGCGCGAGGAGGGGCGTGACTATCTGGTGGTGCCTGACCGTCGCCAGGCCATCGCCCATGCCCTGGCCATGGCCAGGGAGGGAGACACGGTGGTGTTGGCTGGCAAGGGGCATGAGACCCATGTCTATGCCAGCTCCTCTGCCTATCATTGTGATGACCGGGAGGTGGCGCGCGCTATCTTGCGGCGCCTAAAGGAGGGATGATATGGCCTGGTTGCACTTGCCCTACCTGGAGCAGCGCCTCGCCACCCGCTGGCTTGGCCGCTCCCTTGTCTATTGCACTGTCGCCTCCTCTACCCAGGACGTGGCCCGACGGGAGGCGGAGGCTGGCGCCCCTCCTGGCACGGTAGTGGTAGCCGACGAGCAAACAGCTGGTCGGGGGCGCCTGGGCCGGTCATGGATCTCCCCGCCCGGCCAGAACCTTTACCTGACGGTGGTGCTACGCCCTCCGAAGCCCCAAGTGGCCCAGCTGGTCATGGCGGCTCCTCTAGCGGTGGCCTTGGCGGTGGAGGAGACCACCCCCCTGCAGGCGGGCATCAAGTGGCCCAACGACGTCTGGATCGGGAGGCGGAAGGTGTCCGGCGTTCTCATCGAGACGGAGATAAGAGGGGATGAGGTGCAATATGCCTTGGTAGGCATCGGGGTAAATGTGAACATGGATGTGGCGGCCTTCCCCGAGATCATAGAGGTGGCCACTAGCCTGCGGCAGGAGCTGGGGAGGGAGGTGCCCAGGGAAGATGTTCTCGCTGCCATCCTCAACCATTTGGAGGCCCTCTTAGAGGGCCCATCGCCAGAGGAGGTGTGGCGGCGATGGCGGGAGCGGCTCATCACCCTAGGGCAACAGGTGAGGGTTTTATGGGGCCAAGAGGTCATCGAGGGGCTGGCCGAGGACGTGGATGCCCAGGGCCACCTCCTGGTGCGCCGCCCCGACGGCACCCTGGTGGCCATCGAAGCTGGAGATGTGACCCTCCGCGGCTAGCCGCCCCTCTACCCTCCCCTAGCGCGGTCGACGAAGGCTTGGATGAGGTCGATGGGGATGGGAAAGACGATGGTGCTATTGCGCTCGGCGGAAATCTCCGACAGGGTCTGCAGGAAGCGGAGCTGCACGGTGATGGGGTTCTGGGCCATGACCTGGGCCGCCTCGGCCAGACGTTGGGCGGCCTGGAACTCGCCCTCGGCGTTGATGACCTTGGCCCGGCGCTCTCGCTCCGCCTCCGCCTGGCGGGCGATGGCCCGCACCATCTCGGGTGCCAGGATGACGTCCCGCACCTCCACCGCCGTCACCTTCACACCCCAAGGCTCGGTGGCCTCATCGATGATCTGCTGCAGCCGCATGTTCACCTGCTCCCGCCGCGATAGGAGCTCGTCCAGCTCCGACTGGCCGATGACGTTGCGCAGGGTGGTCTGGGCGATGAGGGAGGTGGCCCGGATATAATCGGCCACCTTCACCACCGCGTCCTCTGGGTTCACTACGCGGAAGTAGATGACGGCATCCACCTTGACGGTGACGTTGTCGCGGGTGATGGCCTCCTGGCGGGGGACGTCCATGGTCACCACCCGCAGGTCCACCTTCACCATCCTCTCGACGAAGGGGAGGATGAAGAATAGGCCTGGGCCCCTGGCCCCCACCAGACGACCCAGGCGGAATATGACCCCCCTCTCGTACTCCTGCACAATGCGTATGGCCATCCAGAAGAGGGGGATGGCCAGGACATAGCCCAGGATGGTGAGCACACGGGCGAGCCCATCGGCTATGCGGGCTCCAGCCTCCCGTTGGGTCATCACTCCTCACCTCCTCGTTGCTTTCTCACCTTCAAGCGCAACCCTTCACGACCCACGACGATGACTTTCTCACCTGGCTGCACCTCCTCTTCTTCCGTCTCTGCCTGCCAGTACTCCCCCTTTATCATCACGAACCCTCTGGGGTTGAGGGGCGACCTGGCCACTCCCCTCTCCCCTATTATGGTGTCGGGGCCCATCAGGGCGGGACGACGCCTTGCGCGCACCACGTTGACCGCTATGGTGGCAAAAAATAGACCCATCCCAGCAGCCAGCCCATAGGCCAGCCAGCGGTTCACCTCCAAGCTGGGGCCGGCGAAGCGGGGGTTGCCGGGGGTGAGGAACATGGCTCCCAAGATGAGGGCCACCACTCCCCCTACCCCCAAGATGCCGTGGCTAGTGACGAACACCTCCAACACCAGAAGGGCGATGCCCACTAGCACGAGGGCCAACCCCGCCCAATTGAAGGGGATGATGCTTAGGGCGAAGAACCCCAGGATAATGGCGATGATGCCAAAGACACCCGGAAATATGGCCCCTGGGTTAACTATCTCGTAAAGGAGGGCTAAGGCTCCTAAGCTCAGAAGAAGCAGCGATATGTTGGGGTCGCCAATGAGGTCCAGGAAGCGCTCTATAGGGCTTACCCGGTTGAAGGTTATGGGAGCCGAGGCGGTGCGCAGCTCCACCACCCGCCCGTCCTGCAAGGTGACTCGCTTCCCGTTCACCTCCTGCAGCAGGGCGGCCAGGTCGGGGGCCACATGTTCCACCACCCCTAGCTGCAGGGCATCTTGGGCGCCAGCGGAGGCGGCCTGACGTACCGCCGCCTCTGCCCAGTCGGCGTTGCGGCCCCTTAGGCGAGCGATGTCCCGGATGCGGGCGGCGGCGTCGTTGGTGGCCTTGTCCTGGAGGGTCTCGTCTAGGTCCTCGCCCCCTATGGCCACCGGGGTAGCGGCGCCGATGCTGGTGCCCGGGGCCATGGCCGCCACGTGGCTGGCCATGACGATGAAGGTGCCAGCGGAAGCGGCCCGGCCTCCAGGCGGCCATACATACACCACCACTGGCACCTTGGCCCCCATTATGCGTTTGACGATGTCATCCATGGATGAGGAGAGACCTCCAGGGGTGTCCAGGAGGATGACCGTCGCCTCTGCCCCCTTGGCTTCGGCATGGCCAAGGCCGCGGCCGATGTAGCGGGCCATCACCGGACCCACTTGCCCCTGCGCTTGAAGGACATGCACGGCCCCGGGAGGGGCGTCAGGACCAGCGCAGGCGGCCAAAAGGAGTGCCAGAAGGATGGGCCAGAGGTAAACCCCCCAAGGACGCCCGTGTGAGAACGCCCAGCGCATGAATAGATGGCCTCAGCCTCCATTATATGTCTTCTCCTTTTGCCCCTAAGGGGCAAGGGCGTTAGAATGTTCTTGTCCCGCGTCTGCAGCCCTATGGAAGAGCCGTTGCGCTGCCCAGGCATGCATGACCTCCTGCCGGAGGAGATGGAGCGCTTCCGTCAGATAGAGGAGGTCTTTTGCCATACTTGCCGGCAGTGGGGGTACCAGGAGGTGCGCACCCCCACCATTGAGCACCTATTCCTCTTCACCGCCGCCGGCACCCTGTCGGCCCAAATGTTGGGACGGGTCTACTCCTTCCTGGACTGGGACGGCTGGAGTGGGGAGAGGGTTGTGCTGCGCCCCGATAGCACCATTCCCGTAGCGCGTCTCTACATCGAGCATATGGGGGAGGCGCCGCTGGCCAAGCTCTTCTATGTGCAGAACGTCTTCCGATTCACCGAGGGGGAAAGGGAGGAGTGGCAATGCGGGGTGGAGCTGCTGGGCGATACTCAACCCCTGGGGGACGTGGAGCTGGTGCTGCTGGGCCGGGAGGTGCTATCCCGGCTGGGGCTGGGCCCCTTGGGGGTGCGCCTCTCCCACCCGGGCCTCGTGCGGGCGGTGTTGGGGAGGACAGGCCTCAGCGCTGGAGAACAACTCCGCCTATACGACGCCATACTGGAGGGGGAGCAGGAGGCCCTGGCTCAGCTGCGAGAGCGCGTCCCTGACCTGGCGCCGGCGGTGGACCTCATGTTGGGGGAGGAGGGGCAGGGCTCCAACTACGTGCGCAATCTGAGGTCAGCCTTCGCCAAGGCCTTGCCAGAGATCTCCCGCCCTCTGGATGAGTTAGAGGCCTTGGCCGAGACCCTGGAGGCTTTGGGCCTGATGCCGATGGTGACGGGGGCCATGGTCCGCAATTTCGAGTACTACACGGGCCCCGTGTTCCAGCTCTTGGTGGGAGATGTGGTGGTGGGGGGAGGTGGTCGCTACGATGCCCTGGTGGAGGTGCTGTGTGGCCGCCAGGTCCCCGCCTCCGGCTTCGCCCTGTATATGGGGCGCCTTTTGCCATTGGTCACCAGGCCCCCCGTTGCAGCCCCCACGGTTTGGGTGGAGGCGGCTGATGGGTCAGCAGCCACCGTAGCTGTGGCCTTTCAAACCGCCTCCATCCTGCGGGAGAAGGGGATGCCGGCCCAGGTGGCCCTGACCCGTGGTGTCTCTCGAGGGGAGCCCCGTCTGGTGGTGGGCCCCCAGGGCATGATGGCCTTTAGGGCTGGGGCATCGGCCGGTCATCAGGTGGGGAGCGTCGAGGAGGCCCTGACCGTCTTGTCTGGAGGCAGTGAGGGGTGATCAAGATAGCCCTGCCAGCGGGGGAGCTGCGGCGTCCCCTCTCCCAGCTTCTATCCCGGGTGGGTCTCGAGGTGCCCGGCTACGGCGATGGCTCCCGGTCGTACCGTCTGGCCCTGGGCGATCGGGCCCAGGTGAGGGTCTTCCGGGAGCGGGACATACCTGTCCAGATCGCTTTAGGGCAGTATCACGTGGGTATCTGCGGGGCGGTGTGGGTGGAGGAGTTCTTGGCCCGTCATCCTCGGCAGGAGGTGGTGAAGCTGGGGGCTCTTCCCCTGGCTGGTCCCACCCTCTTTCTGATGGCCGCTCCATCGACGGCTCAGACGGTGGCGGACCTCTCCCGCTTAGCAGAGCCCTGTATCGTCAGCGAGTTCCCCTACCTAGCTGAGGCTCTGGCCCTGGCTCTGCGCCTGCCCCGTTACCGCATCATCCCCGTCTGGGGCGGTGCTGAGGTCTACCCGCCGGAGGATGCCGACTTGGCCCTGGCCTTGGCCAGCCACGAGCAAGAGGTGGAGAGGATGGGGCTTGTGCCCCTGCTGGCCGTGTTGGAGGGGCCACCTGTGGCCATCGCCCATCGTCAGGCCATGAAAGCCTTGGACATGAGCTGGCTCTTGTCGGCGCTGGCCTCTCTGGGGCTTTCGGCCGTGTCCGGGATGAGGTTACCGCCTTCTCTGGCAGGGCTAGGGCTGAGGGCGCGTCCCCCTGCCAGGGAGCGGGAGGTGTTGCGAGTCGCCCTCCCCGATGGCCATCAGCAGCCCCACGTCCTAGGAGCCCTGGCCGAGGCAGGGCTCTCCTTCCCCGGGTATGCCGAGGGGGAGAGAAGGCCCCTTGGGCCAAGGGACGGCATCGAGGCCAAGGTCATCCGCCCACAGGACATGCCCCAGATGGTGGCTCTGGGGGCCTTCGACGTGGCCTTCACCGGACGCGATTGTTTCCTGGAGCATATCTATCGCTTCCCGTCCAGCCCGGTGGCTGTGGCCATGGACCTGGGCAAGGGGGCCTTTAACATGAGCGCCGTGGTAAGCGTGGACCTGCCGGCGGAGACCATGGAGGAAGCTGTGGCCTTCTGGCAACGGGAGGGGAGGCCACTGATACGCATCGCTTCCGAGTTCGTGGCCATCGCTGACCATTATGCGCGGCGTCGCCACCTCTGGCGGTACAGGGTTATCCCTACGGCAGGGGCCTCGGAGGGGTTTGTGCCTGAGGACGCCGATCTGCTCATCGAGGGGACAGAGACAGGCCGTACCCTGGCCGAGAACCGCCTGAAGGCCATCGATGTGCTCTTCCGCTCCACTACATGTGTGGTGGTGGGGCGTCACCCCCCAGGGGGGAGGCGCGGCGAGCTTTTGCGCTGGTTCCTGGACGCCCTGCGGCCGGTGGCCGTGGCGGGCTCTGCTACAATCTAATTTGAGGTGATAAGGTGCCTCCCCTGGGCCTGCACACAGTGGTGGCCAAGGAGATAGGTGACAGGCTGCGACATCCCCTTCTGGATGGGCACCGCGGCGCCCTCTACCTGGGCTCCACCACCCCTGACATACGGGTCCTCACCCGTTGGGACAGGCGGGTGACCCATTTCTTCGACCTGACCAATTTCGGCCATCAGGACGGAGTGGCGGAGTTCTTGCGCGCTCAGCCCCATCTGGCGGATGCCCATGCTATCCCGCCTCATATGGCCGCCTTCGTGGCTGGTTACATAACCCACTTGGTCATGGACGAGATATGGATAACCCAGATATACAGGCCCTTCTTCGGCGAGCGCTCGCCCCTGGGCGGCGATTGCTGGGCCAACATCCTCGACCGGGCCGTTCAGTTCGCCATGGACCGGGAGGGGAGGCGGGACCCAGAGCTGGTGGCCCATATCGTCTCGGAGCTGGCCCGGGCAGACATGGGCATCGACCTGGGCTTTGTGGACGCCGAGACCATGTCCCGCTGGCGGGAGATCACCCTACGGGTAGCCAGCAGGGCGCCGGAATGGGAGCGTTTCCGCTTCATCGCCAGCCGCTATCTGGAGGAGGCGGGCATCGAGACGCCCGAGGCCTTCGCCCAGTTCGTCAAGACCTTGCCCCAGCTGGTGGAGGAGGCGGTGCGCTATCTGACGCCTGAGCGCATACGATTCTTCCTGGAGACCTCGGTGGAGAAAGGGCTGGAGGCAGTGAGGGCTTACCTGTGCTAGTGCTCAAAGGGTTGGAAGAAGCGCGGCGTCGGCTCCTGGGCCGCCCTCCGCCCGAGGAGGTGCTGCCTCCCCACGTGCGAGAAAGGGTGCGGGAGGTCTTCGGGGAGGACCTACCGGTGCAGGAGGTGGTGAGGCGCATCTTGGCCCATGTACGGGCCCAGGGCGATGAGGCCGTGGCCCGATACAACCACCTGTTAGACGGCCTACCCCTCGATGTCCCCCTGGCGGTGACGGAAGAGGAGATGGACCAGGCGTGGGAGGAGGTACCCGACGATCTCATAAAGGCCCTGCAAGAGGCGGCGCGTCGGGTGGAGGCCTTCCACCGCCGCCAGTTGGAGAACGCCCAGAGGGCTTTCCAAGGCGATGGGGCAGGCCAGGTGGTGCGCCCGCTGAAGAGGGTCGGCATATATGTGCCGGGAAGTGTCGTCTCTTACCCTTCCACCGTGCTGATGACGGCTATCCCTGCCCGGGTGGCCGGGGTGGAGGAGGTGGTGATGGCTACCCCCGCCAGCCCCAACGGGCGGGTGGCTCCCGAGAAGCTGGTGGCAGCCCGCATAGCCGGGGTATCCCGTGTGTTCAGGGCTGGCGGCGTCCAGGGCATCGCCGCTATGGCCTATGGCACCGCCATCGTGCCACCAGTGGACAAGATCTGTGGCCCTGGCAACGTCTTCGTGGCCACTGCCAAGCGGCTACTCTTCGGGCAGGTGGGCATCGATGGCATCTTCGGGCCCTCGGAGACGGTGATAATGGCCGACGACGGGGCTGACCCCGCCCTCTTGGCCGCCGATATGCTGGCCGGCGCCGAGCACGATGAGGTGGCCACGGTGGTCCTCATAGCCACCCAGGAGGGGCTGCTGGATGAGGTGCAAAAACGGCTGGAATGGGGCCTGCCGCGTTTGGCCCGTCGGGAGGTGGCCCAGCGGGCCCTGGCTGCCAGGGGAGCCATGGTGGCGGTATCGGATTTGAGGGAGGCTATGGAATTGGCCAACGCCCTGGCCCCGGAGCACCTCTGCCTGCACGTGCGGGAGCCAAGGGCCCTCCTACCCCTAGTGCGGAACGTGGGGTGTGTTTTCCTGGGGCCGGCAGCTGCTGAGTCCCTGGGCGACTACATGGTGGGGCCCAGTCACGTCCTGCCCACCGGGGGCAGCGCCCGCTTCTCATCTCCCCTTGGTGTCTGGGACTTCCTCAAGGTCATCACCTATGTCGACATAACGTGGGAAGAGGCACGGGAGCTGGCGCCCCTGGCGGCAGCCATCGCCAGGGCCGAGGGCCTCACGGGCCATGCCGCGGCTGTGGAGGCCCGCATGGTGGCGGAGGCTTAAGGTGGCCTCCTTCCCCTTGGCTCGCCCTTACATCGCTGAGATGGAGGGGTACGAGCCCATCGACCCCCCGGAGGTGGTGGCCAGGGAGCTGGGCATCCCCTCGGAGACGCTTGCTAAGCTAGACGGTAACGAGAACCCTTATGGCCCCTCACCCAAGGCCATGGCGGCTCTAGCTGGCCTGTCTACGGCCCACCTTTACCCCGACCCCTGGCAGCGGGAGCTGAGGCGGGTCCTGGCCCGTGGCCTGGGCGTGGACGAGGGCAACATCGTCTGCGGCGCAGGATCCGACGACCTTCTGGACGTCATATGTCGGCTGTGGGCTGGACCAGGGCGGCGGGTGGTGGTGGCCCCTCCCACCTTCGGCATGTACGAGTTCCTGGCCCGCCTGTATGGGGCAGAGGTGGTGGAGGTGGCCCGTCGCCCTGACTTCTCCCTAGATGTGGAAGCCATGGCCCGCGCCCTCCGCGGGGCGGAGGCGATCTGCTTCTTGGCCTCCCCCAACAACCCCACGGGCAACCTGGTGCGGAGGGAAGAGCTGGAGGCCTTGCTGACCACCGGCGCCCTAATAGTGGTGGACGAGGCCTATGTGGAGTTCGCTGAGCAGGGGTGGCCAGGCCGCCGTTATACCTTCTACCCCTTGGCCCTGGAGAGAGAGAACCTGATGGTGCTGCGCACCTTCAGCAAGTGGGCTGGATTGGCGGGGCTGCGCATTGGCTACGGCATCATGGCCAAGGAGATGGCCGCCCTTGTGCTGAAGGCCAAGATGCCGTATAACGTCAATGTAGCCGCCCAGGCAGCCGCCCTTGCCTCCTTAGAGGACTTGGAGGTGTTGCGGGAACGGATAAGGGCCATTGTGGCTGAGAGGGAGAGGATGGCCCAGGGCCTCTCCCGTATCCCCTGGCTTGAGGTGTACCCCTCCCAGGCCAACTTCCTCCTTTGCCGCGTAATGGATAGGGACGCCCGGGAGGTGTGGCAGGGGCTGAGACGCAGGGGGGTGCTGGTGCGCTGCTATTCGCATCCTTCTCTGCGTCACCACCTGCGCATCTCGGCCGGCCGCCCCCTGGACACTGATAGGCTTCTGGCTGCTCTCCAATGGCTGAACGAGGGACGCTGAGATGCAGAGGCGCGGTCGCTACCATCGTCGGACATTGGAGACACAGGTCGCGGTGGAGGTGAACCTGGATGGGGAGGGGCGCTACCAGGTGCGCACGGGCATTGGCATGCTGGACCATCTGCTGGAGCAACTGGCCCGCCACGCGTTGTTCGACCTGGTAGTGGAGGCCAGCGGCGACCTGGAGCGGGAGGCCCATCACTTGGTGGAAGACGTGGGGCTGGCCTTGGGCCACGCCCTCGACGAGGCCCTGGGGGAGCGGCGGGGCATCGTCCGTTTCGGACACGCCCTAGTCCCCATGGACGACGCCCTAGCCCTGGTGGCAGTGGACCTGGGGGGGAGGCCCTGGGCCCATGTAAAGGTCGCTTTCCGTAGGGAGATGTTGGGCTCCTTGCCCACGGAGCTCATCGGCCACGTGCTAGAGGCCATGGCCCGCGGAGGAAGGCTCAACTTGCACGTGCGCCTCCTGTCTGGCGAGAACGACCACCATCGCGCTGAGGCCGTCTTCAAGGCTCTGGCCCTAGCGCTGCGTCAGGCCACCCGCCACGAGCCCCGCTTGGGCGGCGAGGTGCCCACTACCAAAGGAAGCTTGTGAAAGGAGGTGAATCCTATGGCCCAGGTGGTGACGGAGATGGTCACCTTCCCCGTCGATGGGGAGACAGCTACTGGCTTTCTGGCGCGCCCCGATGGCCCTGGCCCCTTCCCGGGTGTTATCGTCGTGCAGGAGTGGTGGGGCCTGGACGAGCACATCAAAGATGTATGCCGCCGCTTCGCTTCTGAGGGGTTCGCCGCTCTGGCCCCCGACCTTTACCACGGTCGGGTGACTGCTGACCCGGCGGAGGCCGAGCGCCTCATGACCTCCTTGGATATGAAGAGAGCGGTGAGGGAGCTGGTGGCTGCTGCCTCTTTCCTGGCCTCCCAGCCCTATACCCAGGGCCGGCGCATTGGCGCCATCGGCTTTTGCATGGGGGGTGGGCTGGCCCTGGAACTGGCCTGCGAAAGCCCCCACATCCGGGCCGTGGCCCCCTTCTATGGCGTCAACCCCGAGCCCATCGACCGGGTGCAGAATATACAGGGACCTGTCCTGGCCATCTACGCCGAGAACGATCCGTGGGTGGATCCGGCGCGGCGGGCGGAGGAGCTGAGGGCGGCCCTGGAGAGGTATGGCAAGCAGTTCGAGGTTCATGTGTACCCCGGCACCCAGCACGCCTTCTTCAATGATACCCGTCCGGACGTCTACAACCCCCGCGCCGCCCAGGATGCTTGGGGCCGCGTCCTGAACCTTTTCAAAGAGGCGCTATGATGTCTCCTCCACCTGGAGGCGGAAGGTCTCGATGACGGGGTTGGCCAGGAGGCGGCGGCACATCTCCTCCACCTGCCTGGTGGCCTCCTGATGGTCGGGCGCTTCCATCTGGATCTCCAGGTATTTGCCGGCCCGCACAGAGGCCACGGAGGTGTACCCTAGCTGGTGGAGGGCATGGCGTATGGTGAGCCCTTGGGGATCGTTGACCCCCGGCTTGAGGGTGATGTAGACCCGGGCCAGGAAGCTAGGCATCACTCCGACACCGGGGCTAGTAGCTCCTGCCTGGTGAGCCGCTGGAACACCTCCATATACCTCTGGGCCGTTTTCGCCACCACCTCTGGCGGCAGGGGAGGGGCCGGAGGGCAGCGGTCCCAGCCGATGCTGTCCAGGTAATCGCGCACCAGCTGTTTGTCGTAGCTGGGCTGGGGGCCGCCGGGATGGTAGTCCTCCACCAGCCAGAAACGGCTGGAATCGGGGGTGAGGAGCTCGTCTATCACCACCAGCTCGTCATCCACCCACCCAAACTCGAATTTGGTGTCGGCGATGATGATGCCCCTCTCACGGGCGTATTCGCGAGCGTAGCCGTAGAGGGCGAGGCTACGCATACGCATGATGTGAGCTTCCTCCTCGCCCACCATGTTGGCCATCTCCCGGAAGGTCAAGGGGCGGTCGTGACCTGTCTCCGCCTTGGTGGTAGGGGTGAAGAGGGGCTCAGGCAGCTCCTGTGACTCCACCAGGCCCTCTGGGAGCCTGTGGCCCCAGACGGTCCCTCGCTCACGATACTCCTGCCAGGCGGAGCCCGTGAGGTAGCCGCGAACGATGCACTCCACGTCCAGCCGCCGGGCCTTGCGCACCACCATGGCCCGTCCCACCATCTCCCTGGGAAGGCCCAGGGCCTCGGCCTCGGGCCCCTCCACCAGATATAGGAAGTGGTTGGGGACCACGTCCCCCGTGAGCTGGAACCAGAAAGCAGAGAGCTGGGTAAGGACCAGGCCCCGGCCAGGGATGCCCGTGGGCAACACCACGTCGTAGGCAGAGATGCGGTCTGTGGCCACCATTAGCAGGCGGTCCCCTAAGTCGTAGGTATCGCGCACCTTGCCCCGCCGGTAGAGGGGCAAGTTTAGGCGGCTCTCCAGTAGCGCCTCTTTCACAGACCCACCCTCCTGAAGATCTGATCCACGTAGCGTAAATAGTAATGGAGGTCGAAGAGGGCATCCAGCTCCTCAGGACGTAGGAGGGAGGAGACCTGGGGGTCTTGGCCCAAGAGCTGGCGGAAGGGGAGGCCCTCTTCCCAGGCCCGCATGGCGTTGCGTTGGACGATCTCGTAGGCCACGGGGCGGGGTAGCCCCTTCTCCATGAGGGCCAAGAGTACGCGCTGGGAGAAGATGAGGCCACAGGTGATGTGTAAGTTGGCCTTCATGCGCTCAGGGTATACGCGCATCCCTTCCACCACCTGAGTGAAGAGGTCCAGCATATAGTCCAGCAATATGCAGGCATCGGGCAGGGCCACCCGTTCCACAGAGGAGTGGGAGATGTCCCTCTCATGCCAGAGGGGGATGTTCTCTGTGGCAGCCAAAGCGTAGCCACGCAAGAGGCGAGCCAGGCCGCAGATGCGCTCGCACTTCTCGGGGTTGCGCTTGTGGGGCATGGCACTGGAGCCCGTCTGCCCCGAGGCGAAGGGCTCTTCCACCTCTTGCACCTCTGTGCGCTGCAAGTGTCGCACCTCGGTGGCGAAGCGCTCAAGGCTGGCACCCGTCAAGGCGATGGTGGCTAGGAAGTAGGCGTGGCGGTCGCGGGAGAGGACCTGGTCGGAGGTGGGAGCAGGGCGTAGGCCCAGGCGGGTGCATACCTTCTCCTCCACCTCCGGGGGGACGGTGGCGTGGGTGCCCACAGGCCCCGAGATCTTGCCTACTGCCATCTCCTCCTTGGCGCTCAGGAGGCGCTGGCGGTGGCGCCCCAGGTCGTCCCACCACAGGGCCAGCTTGAGGCCGAAGGTGGTGGGCTCGGCGTGCACCCCGTGGGTGCGCCCGGCCATCACGGTGTACTTGTGTTCTCGTGCCTTTTGGGCGATGGCTTGCCGCAGTTGATCCACGTCCTCCACCAGGAGTTGGGCTGCCTCCTGGATCATGAGGCTGAGGGCCGTGTCCTCCACGTCGTAGGAGGTGAGGCCCAGGTGGAGGTAGCTGGCCGCCTCCGGTGGGAGGGAATCGGCCACGGTGCGCAGGAAGGCGTTGAAGTCGTGGTGCATCTCTCGCTCGTAGAGACGCCAACGCTCCAAGTCGTAGGTGGCGCGTCTTATGGCCTCCAAAGCGTCGGGCGGTATGCGCCCTAGCTCCGCCCAAGCCTCAGCCACGGCCACCTCCACCTGGAGCCACTTGCGGAGCTTGTTCTCCTGCGACCAGATGCGGCCCATCTGAGGCCGTGTGTACCGCTCGATCATGGCCCCCACTTGATGATAGAGGAAGAAATCGGGGGGGAGAAGCCCTACCGGGCTACGGAGGGTGGGGAGCCCTGAACAGCTAAGGCCTGCCAGGGGCGCTCGCGCAGCAGGCGCCAGATGCCCCGTAGGTCCTGGGCCACCGTGGGGAGGATGCGCACGCGGGAGTCAGGGTCCTCGTGCCAGCGCACAGGGATTTGGGCGATACGGTAGCCGGCCCGCTCGGCCACCACCAGGAGCTCGGTATCGAAGAACCAGCCCACGTCCTTGGTGACGGGGAGAAGACGTTGTGCCACCAGGCGTTGCAAGGCCTTGAATCCGCACTGGGCGTCGCTGAAATGGACGTGAAGGGTGGCCTTGAGGATGAGCATGTAGGAGCGGGAGAGGAAGGTGCGGCGCAACGAGCGCTTCACCTGGGCCCCTCGCGCCAGGCGGGTGCCAATGGCCACATGATAACCCTCCTCGGCCACCGCCCTTATGAGAGCGGGGAAGGCCGAGAGGTCGGTGGACAGGTCCACGTCCATGTAGCTCACGATGTCGGCTTGGGAGCGTCCCCAGGCGGTACGCAGGGCGATGCCTCGCCCCTTCTGCTCGATGCGCATGTACTCCACACCGGGGAGGCTTTGCGCCAGCTCTTGGGCCACCTGAGGGGTGGCGTCGGTGCTGGCGTTGTCGGCGATGACGATGCGCCAGGAATAGGGAAAGACAGGTGACGAAAGGAAGGAATGCAGAATGGGTATGTTGCGAGGCAGGTCCCGCTCCTCGTTATAGACAGGGACAACTACATCCACGGAGACCATGTCCTGCCCCCCTAGTGACGGAAGTGACGGACGCCGGTGAAGACCATGGCCAGGCCATGATGGTCGGCGGCCCTTATCACCTCCTCGTCCCGCACCGATCCCCCCGGCTGCACGATGGCGGTGATGCCTGCCCGGGCCGCTTCTTCCACTGAGTCGGGGAAGGGGAAGAAGGCATCGGATGCCAGGACTGCTCCCTGGGCCCTCGGCCCTGCCCCCTCAGTGGCCAGGCGCACGCTCTGGACACGGTTGGGCTGGCCAGCTCCCACCCCCAAGAGGGCCTTCTCCTTGGCCACCACGATGGCGTTGGACTTGACGTGCTTGCAGGCCTTCCAAGCGAAGAGGAGGTCTTCCATCTCCTCGGGTGTGGGAGCCCTTTGGGTGACCACCTTCATCTCCAGCCGATCATCTGGATAGCGGTCGGGCTCCTGGACCAGGAGGCCCCCCGAGACGTGGCGATAGGTCAGGCGATCGGCAGGGGGCGAGCCCACCTGGAGGATCCGCAGGTTAGGGCTCTTCTGCAGGAGGAGCAGGGCCTCCGCCTCATAGTCGGGGGCGATGATGACCTCTAGGAAGAGCCTCTGGCCGCTAGTGGGGTGACGGGCCTCCCTTATGGCCTGGGCCAGGGCCAGGTCCACAGGGCGATTTACGGCCACGATGCCCCCGAAGGCAGAGATGGGGTCGCCCTGGAAGGCCAGCTGGAAGGCCTCGGCCAAGTGGGGGCGCGAGGCGAGGCCGCAGGGGTTGGCGTGCTTCACGATGACCACTGTGGGCTCCTGGAAATCGCACACTGCCTGCCAGGCGGCATCGGCGTCCATGATGTTGTTATAGGAGAGCTCCCGTCCATGGAGCTGGCGGGCCGTGGCCACCCCCGACCCCAGGCCAGGGGTCAGGATGCGGTAGAGGGCAGCCCTCTGGTGGGGGTTCTCGCCATAGCGCAGGTCCTCCACCTTCTCCAGGGCCACAGTGAGCTGGAGGGGGAAGGGCTCTTCCTCCCCCCGCAGGTACTGGGCGACGATGGAATCGTAGGCGGCCACGTGCTGGAAGGCCTTGGCCGCCAGCCGGCGGCGCACGGCCATGGGCACCCCCCCCTCCCGCAACATCTCCAGCACCGGCTCATAGTCGTCGGGGTCCGAGAGGACGATGACCGAGGGGAAGTTCTTGGCCGCCGCCCGCAACAGGGCGGGGCCGCCGATGTCTATCTGCTCCAGCGCCTCCTCCAAGGAGTGGGGGCGGGCCACCGTCTCGGCGAAGGGGTAGAGGTTGACACAGACGAGGTCGATGGCGGGGATCTGGCTACGTTGCAGCTCCTCCATGTGCTCTGGGCGTTCGCGGCGGGCCAGGATGCCGGCATGCACGAAGGGATGGAGGGTCTTGACCCGCCCATCCAGGATCTCGGGAAAGCCCGTCAGGGAGGAGATGGAGTGGACGGGGAGGCCCGTCTCCAGGAGGTAACGCTGGGTGCCCCCGGTGGAGTAGATATCGAAGCCCAGCTCCGCCAGCCCCAAGGCCAGCTCCTTCACCCCCCTCTTGTCGGAAACCGATATGAGCGCGATCATGAGGCTAACCTCGTCTACACTTCATCTTTGAATTCCCGCCCGACTTGTTCGTATGGCTCCAACACTTCCTCGTATGTGCCTGGGCTACCTATTAAACCCCAGAACTCCCTTGCCCATGAGCACCATGGTATTGCGGTCAAGGTATTTCTTAGCGATGTCTCTGCATAGGTGCTACGGCCTTCTCCGTAAGGGTTATAAGCCATCGCGTAATACGTTCTCACAGATTGGCCTCGCTTTTTTGTCCTTAAGTTTACACGATTCCGTGTAATCATCGATCTCCTTTGGATTTCGTCATCGTATCACTCGGTGGCGACATATCCCATAAGCTCAAGGGGTTGGATAGAGGCCAACACGCGCTGTGCTTCTGCTTCGCCCGCCACCAGCACCATGCCGATGCCCATGTTGAAGACGCGGCGCATCTCCTCAGGGGGGATGTGGCCCCGCGCTTGCAGCAGGTGGAAGATGGGAGGCACCTCCCACGAGCCCCAATGGACCTCTGCCCGCAGTCCTGGCGGCAACACTCGCGCCACGTTGGCCTCGATGCCTCCGCCCGTGATGTGGGCGATGCCCTTCACTAGGCCCCGTACCGCCATCACCTCCCGGTAGTAGCAGCGGTGGGGACGCAGCAGCTCCTCGCCCAAGGTGCGCCCGAGCTCAGGCACGTATTCCTCCAGGCGGCGCCTCTCGGCCGCTGGGTCCTCGCCCATGCCCACTCGGAAGACGCGTCGCACCAGGGAGTAGCCATTGGTGTGGAGGCCGTCGGAGGGAAGGCCCAACAGCACATCGCCAGGGGCGATGCGGGAGCCATCTATCGTCTCCCGCCGTTCCACCACACCCACTGCAAAGCCGGCCAGGTCGAAGTCGCCAGGGCGGTAGATGTCGGGCATCTCGGCCGTCTCCCCTCCCAGCAGGGCGCAGCCCACATCCCGGCACATCTGGGCCATCCCCTCCACCAGGGCCAGTATGGCCTCCTCCCCCAGGCGGTGGGAGGCGATGTAGTCCAGAAAGAACAAAGGACGGGCGCCGGTTGTGATAAGGTCGTTGACGTTGAGGGCCACCAAGTCGCGGCCTATGGCCTGGTATGCCCCCAGGAGGGAGGCGATGCGGGCCTTGGTGCCCACGCCATCGCAGGTGGCCACCAGCACCGGCTCCTGGAACCCCTCCAAACGGAAGAGGCCGGCGAAGGGCCCCACATCAGCCAGCACCTGAGGGGTACGGGTGAAGCGCACTAGCTCGGCCAGCCGTGCCTTGAGGCGGTGGGCGGCGTCCAGGTCCACCCCGGCGCGGGCGTAAGTCATCTCCTCTGGCATGGCCTAGCGACGGTCTCGCTCCCAAGTCCAGGCTGTCAGGGCGGGTTGGTGCCGTTCCCCAGGGCTGGGGCGCTCGAAGACCAGCTTGTCCATCTGTAGCTGCACGGGCAGGGGGTAGTCGCCGGTGAAGCAGGCCGTACAGAAGGTGTCCCGGCTTTGGCCTATGGCCCGCATAAGGCCATCGATGGACAGGTAGCCCAAAGAGTCGGCGCCGATGTGGCGGCGGATATCCTCCACCGTCTTCTCGTTGGCGATGAGCTCCCAGCGGGTGGCCATGTCGATGCCAAAGGGGCAGGGATGGCGGATGGGCGGGGAGCAGATGCGCATGTGCACCTCCCTCGCCCCCGCTCGGCGCAACATCTCCACCACCTTGGGGGTGGTGGTGCCCCGCACGATGGAGTCGTCCACTACCACCAGCCGTTTGCCGGCGATGACCTCCCGCAGTGGGTTGAACTTGAGGTACACGCCCATCTCCCGTAGGCGCTGATGGGGCTGGATGAAGGTGCGCCCCACATAGCGGTTCTTCACCAGCCCCTCGGCATAGGGGATGCCCGACTCGTGGGAGTAGCCGATGGCAGCAGGGATGGCCGAGTCGGGCACGCCGATGACCAAGTCGGCCTCCACCGGATGTTCCCGCGCCAGCTCGCGCCCCATGGCCATGCGCACAGGGTAAAGCAGCTGGCCCCTGAGAAGCGAGTCGGGGCGGGCAAAGTAGATGAACTCGAATACGCACAGGGATGGGCGTTCGATGGGGACGGCCTGGAACACCTGCATCCCTTCCTCGTCCACCACCATGGCTTCGCCGGGCCCCAGTTCCCGTATGAGCTCTGCCCCCAAGTGATCGAGGGCGCAGGTCTCGGAGGCCACCACATATCCGCCATTGAGGCGCCCCAGGCAGAGGGGCCGGATGCCCCATGGGTCGCGCATCGCTATGAGGCTGGTGGGGGTCAGGACGGCCAAGGAGTAAGCCCCCTTGAGGACGCGCATGACAGCGGCGATGCGCTCCCGCCAGGAGGGCCCTGGGGCGGTGGCCAGCAGATGGGCGATGACCTCCGTGTCCGTAGAGGTGCGGAACTGTACGCCCATCTCCTCCAGGGAATAGCGCAGGGCCTCCGCGTTCACTAGGTTGCCATTATGGGCTACGGCTACAGGTCCGTTGGGGCCTTCAGCCAGGATGGGCTGGGCGTTCTGGGGCAGGGAGGAGCCAGTGGTGGAATACCTGGTGTGTCCAATGGCCACATGCCCGCGCAGGTGGCGCAAGTCCTCTTCATCGAACACCTGGGATACGAGGCCCATGCCCGTGCGCACGTGGATGCGCTGCCCATCGCCAGTGGCGATGCCTGCCGACTCCTGCCCCCGGTGCTGCAGGGCATAGATGCCATAGAAGGTAAGCCTGGCTACGTCCTCACCGGGGGCATAGATGCCGAATACCCCACACTTCTCCCTTAAGCCAGAATCCTTCATGCGCGGACCGCCGGAGGACACGGAGAAGACCCCCCTTAAGGCCGGCCACCCCCCCCACGCCTCGCCCTCTGCTAGGCGTCCTCATTTTAGCATGGGCCCCTTGCGCTGGTCAAAAGGCCCCATCCGGGCTTGACATCTCCCAGCCCCCCCAAATAAAGTGGGCCTCACAGGCAATGGCCGGCGGCGGTGGACTGAGCGGGGACGTTCTTCTATAATATTGTTACGTTGGTCACAACCTTGTGGGCGGATCCCATGCGTAGGCCTGAGAAGGCGGGGCTTTACGACCCGGCCTGGGAGCATGATGGCTGCGGCGTGGGCTTCGTGGCACGGCCGACGGCCCATCCCAGCCGGGACATTGTAGAGATGGCCCTGGAGGCGGTGGTGAACCTGACCCACCGCGGGGCCTTAGATGCCGATGCCAGGACGGGTGATGGGGCAGGGATCCTGGTGCAGATACCTCGTAGGTTCTTCGCCCGTGAGCTGGAGCGGCTGGGCTTCCGCCTGGAGCGGCCCGAGGAGCTGGCGGTGGGGATGGTATTTCTGCCCAGGGAGGAGGGGAGGGCGGCCCTGGCACGGCGCATTTTGGAGGCTAGGGCCCAGGGACGCGGCCTGCGACTTTTGGGCTGGCGCCAGGTCCCTGTGGACACCTCTGCGCTGGGGGACAAGGCCCTGGCCACCTGCCCCCGCATCGAGCAGTTACTGGTGGTTCCGGCCCAGGCCATGGACGACGAGACCTACGAGCGGGCCCTCTATCTGGCCCGCAAGGAGGCCGAGGGCGACCTCAGGCGAGAGGGGCTGGACGACTGCTATATCCCCTCCTTCTCCCATGCACGGCTGGTTTACAAAGGGCTGCTAGTGGCCAAGCAGCTACGTGACTTCTACCTGGACCTGCAGGATCCGCTGTTTGAATCGGCCCTAGCCATCTTCCACCAGCGCTACTCCACCAACACCTTCCCCACTTGGCCTCTCTCCCAGCCCATGCGCTTTCTGGCCCATAACGGGGAGATCAACACCCTCATGGGCAACCAGAACTGGATGCGGGCGCGGGAGCCTGAGCTCCACAGCCACGTGTGGGGAGAGGACATGGCGGCCCTCAGGCCCATCATCGTCCCTGGCGGCTCCGACTCGGCTATGCTGGACAACGTTCTAGAGGCCCTGGTCCTCTCGGGGCGCGACCTTCTGCACGCCATGCTCATGTTGGTGCCCGAGGCCTGGGAGCGGATGCCCGACCTGGACCCTGCCTGGCGGCACTTCTATGAGTATCACGCCTGCCTCATGGAGCCCTGGGACGGGCCGGCGGCCTTGGCCTTCACCGATGGTATCAAGGTGGGGGCCTGCCTAGATCGCAACGGCCTACGCCCCCTCCGGTATAAGGTCACCGACGATGGACTGGTGGTGGCCGGCTCGGAGGTGGGCATCGTCCAGCTGGATGAGGAGCGCATTGTGGAGAAGGGGCGCCTAGGGCCGGGGGAGATGATAGTGGTGGACACGGCCCGGGGCGAGATCCTGAAGAAGAAGGACGTCATGGCCCGCCTGGTGGGCCGCCGCCCCTATGGGGAATGGGTGCGTACCCACATGGTGCGCCTGCACGAGCCCCCGCCCAGGGATGGCCATGAGGATGAGGACCTGGCAGGGGTCGACCTGGGCCAGATACAGACGGCTTTTGCCTGCACCAACGAGGACATCCGCATGATCATCAGGACCATGGCCAGCCAGGGCCATGAGCCCGTCTTCTCCATGGGCGATGACATCCCCTTGGCCGTTCTATCGCAGATGCATCGGCCCCTTCCGTTCTATTTCAGGCAGCGGTTCGCCCAGGTCACCAACCCTCCCATAGACCCCCTAAGGGAGGAGCTGGTCATGTCCCTAGACTGCTACCTGGGCCCGCGGGGGAGCGTGTTTGAGGAGACGCCTGAACATGCGCGTGTGGTGCACCTGGCAAGCCCCCTCCTCTCGGCCGGGACCTTGGAGGCGCTGCGGCGGCTGGAGGGCTTCCCCTCCCGCCAGATCTCCCTCCTCTTTCCGGTGGCCCGGGGGCCACAGGGGCTTGAGGAGGCCCTGGAGCGCATCTGTCGGGAGGCCTCACAAGCGGTGGACGAGGGTTGCACCATCCTCATCCTCAGCGACCGGGGGGTAGACAGCCAACACGCCGCCGTCCCCGCCCTCTTGGCCGTGGGCGCCGTACACCACCACCTCATCCGCGAGGGGAAGCGGATGAAGACGGACATAGTGGTGGAGACGGGGTCGGCCTGGGATGTCCACCATTTCGCCCTCCTGCTGGGGTATGGGGCCAACGGCATATACCCATACCTGGCCTTGGCCACCCTCCGCTCCTTCCTCGAAGAGCGGGGTGTGGAGGAGGGGGATATGGAGGAGCTCCTGGCCAACTTCCGCCAGGCGGTGGAGCGGGGCCTTCTTAAGATCATGTCCAAGATGGGCATCTCCGCCCTCCGCTCCTATCGTGGCGCCCAGATCTTCGAGATCATCGGCCTCTCCCAGGAGGTGGTGGACCGTTACTTCACCGGCACCCCAGCCCGTTTGGGTGGCATAGGCCTGTGGGAGATCGGGGAGGACGTCCTCTACTGGCACCAACAGGCGTTCCAAGTCTATCCCGAGACGCGGCGGGTGCCGGACATCGGCTACGTGCGCTTCCGGAGAGACGGGGAATACCACGGCTTCAACCCCAAGGTGGTCACCGCCCTCCAGGAGGCCGTCCAAGCGGGAGACTACGACGCCTATAAGGAGTTCTCGCGTCTGGCCAGGGAGGGCCCTCCCCGCACCCTACGGGACCTCCTGGAGATCCAGAGCGACCGACCCCCCATACCCCTGGAGGAGGTGGAGCCAGCTAGCGAGATCGTCAAGCGATTCGTCACCTCGGCCATGTCCCTAGGGGCCCTCTCCCCCGAGGCCCACAAGACCATCGCCATGGCCATGAACCGCCTTGGGGCCCGCAGCAACACTGGCGAGGGGGGCGAGGACCGCAGTTGGTACCACCCCTTCCCCGACGGCGACCGAGCAGATAGCAAGATCAAACAGGTGGCCTCTGGCCGCTTCGGAGTCACCACGGAGTACCTGGTGCGGGGGGAGGAGCTGGAGATCAAGATGGCCCAGGGCTCCAAGCCTGGCGAGGGGGGGCAGTTGCCGGGCCACAAGGTCAACGAGTTCATCGCCATGGTGCGCCACGCCATCCCTGGAATCCCCCTCATATCTCCGCCCCCTCACCACGATATCTACTCCATCGAAGACCTGGCCCAGCTCATCTATGACCTAAAGCAGGTCAATCCCCAGGCGCGGGTGGGGGTCAAGCTAGTGGCCGAGTCGGGCGTGGGCACGGTGGCCGCTGGAGTGGCCAAGGCTTACGCCGACTACATCCTCATCTCAGGGGCTGAGGGAGGCACGGGTGCCTCGCCCCTCTCCTCCATCAAGTACGCTGGCTGCCCCTGGGAACTGGGCCTGGCCGAGGCCCAGCAGGTCCTCATCCTCAACGGCCTACGGGGACGGGTACGCCTGCGCACCGATGGTGGCCTCAAGACAGGCTGGGATGTGGTGAAGGCGGCCCTTCTGGGGGCCGACGAGTTCGGGTTCGGCACGGCGGCCATGGTGGCCATCGGTTGCGACATGGCGCGTCAGTGTCACCTCAACACCTGCCCCACGGGCATCGCCACCCAGCGCCGAGATCTCATCGAGAAGCGGTACCGAGGGCGGGTGGAGTGGCTGGTCAACTACTTCACCTTCGTGGCCGAGGAGGTGCGGGAGGTTCTGGCCTATATGGGATACCGCCGTTTGGAGGAGATCGTTGGGCGGGTAGATCTCCTGATACCGCGGGAGCTCCCGGAGGGTCATCGTGGCCGTACCCTCACCCTGGAGGCGTTGCTGGCCGATGTGGACCCTGGCCGGCTGATGCCCCGGCGCAACGTGCAGCCCCGTAACGACCGACCCCACCCCTGCGCCGACGACCGCATCTGGGAACAGGTGCGGCCGGCCCTGGAGAAGGGGCACCCGGTACGGGTGGAGACCACCATCCGCAACTCCGACCTCACCGCTGGGGCCCGCATCGCTGGCGAGATAGCCCGTCGCTATGGCCTGGAGGGGCTGCCCGAGGGCACGGTGGAGATCGTCTACCGCGGCACGGCGGGCCAGAGCTTCGGTGCTTGGTGTATGGCCGGCATGCGCCTGGTGCTGGAGGGGGAGGCCAACGACTACGTGGGCAAGGGCATGAGCGGGGGGGAGATCGTGGTGCGGCCCCCGGCCGAGGCGCGCTTCACCTGGCGGGACAATGTCATCGTGGGCAACACGGTGCTGTATGGGGCTACGGGGGGCAAGCTCTTTGTGGCTGGCAGGGCGGGGGAGCGGTTCGCCGTCCGCAACTCGGGGGCCATCGCTGTGGTGGAGGGCGCTGGCGACCACTGCTGTGAGTACATGACCCAGGGCATCGTGGTGGTGCTGGGGCCCACGGGCTACAACTTCGGCGCTGGCATGTCCTGGGGCACCGCTTTCGTCTTGGACGAGGACGACTCCTTCCCGCGCCGCTACAACCCCGAGCTCATCACTATCCAGAGGGTGGAGAAACAGGACGACCAGGAGCTCCTGCGCTCCCTTATCGAGGAACACGCCCACAAGACGGGCAGCCCCTGGGCCAGGCACATCCTGTCCCACTGGCCCCAATTCTTGCCCAAGTTCTGGAAGGTGGTACCCCTTTCCACGCCCATGGATGTCATGGGCCACGCCATCCATGCCCACAAGGCGGGCGTCTCTCGTGGCAGCTGATGGCTCCCTGGCCGCGGCGGTGTATAATAAAAGAAGGTCGCTATTGCGGAATTGGTAGTAGAAGGGGGGATAGGCTGTGATAAGCATGACGGATAAGGCGGTGGCCAAGGCCAAGGAGATCCTGGAGCAGAGGGGTATGCCCGAGGGCGCCCTGCGCGTCTTCGTGGTGGGGGGCGGTTGCTCGGGCTTCCAGTACGGCATGACTTTGGCGCGGGAGATCGAGGACGACGACTTCGTCATCGAACAGGGTGGTGTGCGCCTGGTGGTGGACCCCGAGAGCGCCTCCTTGCTAGAAGGGGCGGAGATCGACTATGTGGACGACTTGATGCGGGCTGGCTTCACCATCTACAACCCCAACGCTGTGCGCACCTGCGCCTGTGGCCAGTCCTTCGCCACCGCCGAGGGTGGCGGCACCCCCAGGCCCTGCTGCTGATAGCCCTGAGACACAAGCCCTGAAGCACAGGTAGGGGGCCCCTTCAAGGGGCCCCCTACCTGTATCCCGTTTCCTCGTGAAGAGGCAGACCCCTGAGGGGGCTACTGTCATCAGGGTCTCGCCCCCTCAGGGGTCTGTGCACCGTTTACCGTTGCTTGCGCCGTCCCCGCAAGGTGCGGAAGCTGCCCCAGGCCTTGGCCATCCAGGCCGAGAGCCCACTGGGCTGGGCGGAACCCTCCATCGTCAAGGTCTGGCCCAGGCGGCCGGCGGCCAAGGCCATCACCATGGCCGCAACTATGAGGGCAGCCACGAAGGGCCAAGGGGATGTGCCTCCTATGGGCGGCTCACCACCACCCCTGGGCAGCGCCGATGGCGGCCTGGGCGTCTCCTGGGCAGGCGGCAGGGTAGGCGAAGGCGATGGCGGCCTAGGCGTCTCCTGGGCTGGCGGCAAGGTGGGAGTAGGCGGAGGTGTAGCAGTAGGTGTGGGCGCAGGCGGCCCAGGCGTCTCCTGGGCTGGCGGCAAGGTGGGCGTGGGCGAAGGTGTAGCGGTAGGCGTGGGCGCAGGTGGCCTAGGCGTCTCCTGGGCTGGCGGCAAGGTGGGAGTGGGCGAAGGCGTGGGCGTGATAGTGGCAGTGGGAGTGGCGGTAGCGGTAGCGGTGGGAGTGGCGGTAGCGGTAGCGGTGGGAGTGGCGGTAGCGGTAGGAGTGGGAGTGGCGGTAGCGGTAGGAGTAGGAGTGGGAGAAGGA
>Ga0197143_1000063_pt1 | contig 113932 bp, 96 predicted proteins | sample GBS70_MetaG_FD_148603 | JGI IMG/M metagenome (GOLD analysis project Ga0197143, IMG submission 148603) | Sediment microbial communities from Great Boiling Springs, Gerlach, Nevada, United States - GBS 70_MetaG | ecosystem: Environmental > Aquatic > Thermal springs > Hot (42-90C) > Sediment... | reverse complement strand
AAGGGAGTGAGTGGCATGCTTGCTCAAATCATTTCCGTTGGCTCAGAGCTTGTGGAAGGCAAACTGATAGACACAAACTCACCATACATTGCTTCAATGCTCCACGAGATTGGAATTGATGTTGCACGCATAACCGCAGTCGGAGATGACATTGAAGCACTGTCAAAGACGCTAAAGGAGGCGCTTGAAAGCTCTGACATTGTCATTTTAACTGGTGGGCTTGGTCAACTAATAATATCACAAGCGAAGCCATCCTACTCAGTGTAAAGCCACCACCATGACTCCTGTCCTTCCCTCAGCTTTGCTTGCTCCTAACTACTCATAACCACAACCACTGGCAGTTGGACCAATAACACCATCTAAGTCCCAATCCAAACCACTCATCGGTAAGTTAAACTGCAACTCCATCGGGTTAACTGGCGATGGCTGCACACAATTGTTTGCCCGCACAGGCGACGCTTTAAGCCATTTAGCATGCCCATCAGCAAACGCATAGTTAGCACCCTCATTGTGAATATATGCGCACACCCGTCCATTAGCATGGTCATTCCAAGACCCAGCAGGTGGATTTGCTGGATTTGCCAAACGCCTCCCCAAATGCGTGTGAGTCCCTCCTGTCATACTATTGGGGATAAAAATCAAAGCCTGCCTTGGGTCAGGATCACCAATGGCATCGGCAAAAGCTGGTGAAATGGTTGGAAGTGGAATCGTCGCCATGAGCTTCCCACCACCAGCACCAAAGTGGAAATTGTAGGTGTAGGAGATAACATTCCGGTTGCTGGGACAACGGAAAATTTGTTCGTTCTTGACATACGGTTGCAAAATGGTAATCCAGTTAAACGCAGGGCTACCCCAACCACCTGTTCTATGTGGGAGCCACATCTCATCATAGTCTTGAGCGTATTGGAGAGCAGCTGTGATAATCTGTCGCAAGTTAGAGAGGCATGCAGATTGTCGTGCCTTCTCTCTTGCCTTCGCAAAAACTGGGAACAATATCGCTGCCAAGATGGCGATTATAGCAATCACCACCAGCAGCTCAATGAGTGTGAAGCCTCTACACTTTGGAGCAAAGCATGTCCCTCTTTGAAGCATCTTTGATCCCCTCCTTTTGCCCCAAGTTAAGGGTTGGTTTGTTTTGTCACTTTCAAATTTAGCCCATCACCTCCCTTTGTCAATGGGTTTAATCTCGTTCCCCGTGCTACCACCAATATAGCCACAGAGGGCATCAGTGTAAAGAGCTAAAATGATGCAGATGGCGATACCTTAACCAAAGGGAGTGAGTGGCATGCTTGCTCAAATCATTTCCGTTGGCTCAGAGCTTGTGGAAGGCAAACTGATAGACACAAACTCACCATACATTGCTTCAATGCTCCACGAGATTGGAATTGATGTTGCACGCATAACCGCAGTCGGAGATGACATTGAAGCACTGTCAAAGACGCTAAAGGAGGCGCTTGAAAGCTCTGACATTGTCATTTTAACTGGTGGGCTTGGTCCAACTCATGACGATATCACAAGGGAAGCCATCGCAATTACACTCGGCGTAAAACTCGTTGAACACGAGGAGACAAAAGAAAGGTTGCTCAAACGCGTAGCGATGAGCATGGGACATGTAGGCATGAGTTCACTCAAGCAAGCTCTTATACCAGAGAATGCAAAACCAATACCAAACCCTGTTGGGAGTGCCCCGGGCATATTGGTTGAGCATATGGGTAAGTTGCTCATCGCCATGCCGGGTGTGCCAGCAGAAATGAAAGCGATGTTTGAAGCATACGTGCTCAAGGAGCTTGAGAACAGACTTGGTGAAAAGAGAACTGTGGTAGTCTCAAGGACGCTGAAGTGTGTTGGCGTTGGTGAATCAGCGTTGGGCGAGCGCATAAGTGACCTTCTAACACATCTTGAAGGTGTAAGCATATCATCGCTCGTCACCACAGGTGAGGTGTGGCTACGCATAACTGCGAAAGCAGAAACGAAGGAGCAAGCACTCCATCTGGTTGGATCACTTGAGCAACGCATCCGTGAGAGAGCAAGCGAGTTCATCTATGGTGTTGATGATGAAACGCTTGAGGGCGTAGTTGGACGCATGATGAGGGAGAGAGGCTGGACAATGTCGGTTGCGGAATCATGCACTGGTGGGCTTGTAACAGATACACTGACGAACATTCCGGGTAGCTCAACCTACGTCAAGGGAGCTGTTGTAGCATACACCGAGGAAGTGAAGCGCAATTTGCTTGGTGTTCGCGATGAAACACTTTTGAGCGACGGTGCTGTGAGCGAACGCTGTGCGATTGAGATGGCGCAAGGTGTGAGAAAATTGCTTCACACCAACATTGGTGCATCAGTTACAGGCATAGCTGGACCGACTGGCGGAACTCCAGATAAGCCGGTTGGGACAGTGTTCATTGCTGTCGCCGACGAAAACGGATGCATATGCGAGCACTATGTTTTTGGTGGCGATAGGCGCACCGTAAAGGAGAGGGCGTGCAAGGCGTTGCTAAACCTCGTGAGGAAAAGGCTCTTGCAAACACCATGATAACCTTCACTCACTCTGTTGCTTTATCTCTTGGTAAACGGCATGGAGCATTGAGATAAGCGCCACAACCAGAGGACCAGTCCCACGCACAAGCAAATTCGTAAAAACGCTTGAGACAGCAAATGCTGTAATGCAACCAAGCATACCGCATCCGAATGCTTTTGAAAAATCACTGCTTGCGTATCTGTAGAGTTCAAAAGCTAATGCACCGTTGTGAAGTATCAGGAAAATAAGCACAGCCAAACCTATAAAGCCAAGAGTTGTTCCGATGACAAGGTAAAGGCTGTTTGAATCGAGTGGCATCTTCTCCTTGTTCGGAAAGCTACCATAGTAGGCGTTTATGTTCAGCTGATACCCACCGATCCCGACTCCGAGAAGGAAGTTTGAGCGTGGCGGGGGCGTATCCTGAGACATGCAATTGAGTGCTGCTTGCCACTCAATGTATTCTTTGCGCACATCTCCTTCCTCATCATAAAGGTTAAGGAGGTGCGGTATAGCATCAGCGTAAAAGCGGGTCTTGAAGATGTAACTGAACGCTAAGAAGAGAAAAAGGCAAGCAACACAAACGGCGAAGCTAAGCCTTGAATGCAGAAACAATGTCACGCAAATGCCGATGGCAAGCGCTAACCACACCCACCCAGAAAGAGATGTGAACAGACCGATGGCTACCGCAAATAATGCTAATGCAACCTTAAGCTTACTGTGCCCAAAGAGAGCATGAGAAAGGATAAGTGGCAAAGTGAGCGCAAGAAAACCAGTGTAGATGTTTCTACTCCCAAATAAGCCAGCAACACTGCTTGGGTCTTGGCGCACTGCATAATCGTAAACGGCAAAGAGCTCGTTTAGAAGCACAAGGGCAAACAGTAGGTCAAACAAGAGCGTTCGTAGCCCTTCATTGAGCCTCTTAAAGAGAGACGAAAAGACGACTGGCAGGATGAACAAGTAAAGCGTCCATTGGACAAACTCTGTTGCAGCTTCCCTGAAGTGCTCAGCGAAGAGAAAAGCTTTCGGGCTTAACCCAAATTGCGATAACCCATCCAGAAGGGCTCGCCAAACCCAAACGCTGTTTATGGCTGAAGCGAACCCGATGACGAGGAGCGACAGCAGGCAATACGGTAAACCACGCACTTCAACTTTTCTTCGTTTACCCGAGGCAAGCATGCTCACAAGCCAGACGATGAAGACGAAGGCAATCAGCAAGTCGCAAATGGCAATGTATTTCCCACGAACACCGTATCCAAGGGGCAGTGGTCGGAAGGCGAAGCGTGTGCCAAGCCCTTCTTCGGAAATGGTTAGCAGTAAAGCGAACTGGTTAGCAAAACTTACCAACAGCAAAGCGAGAAGCGAAAACCAAAAGATGCTTCTCTTATCTTCAGCTTCATGTTCGCCCATCTCATTGCCACCTCTTTATCACCCTCAAATGCTTTCATTCCCGAGGTCGTCAAATCGAAGCGTTATAAGCCTCCTCTTTAGGAGGTGTTGTATGAAGGTCAGGAGCGAAGTTTCAGCCTCTCGCCTTTCAAGCTTATAACGCTTCATCAGCTCCTGTGATATTTGAGCGACTGTATGTTCGCCATCACACATCTTCCAGACGATTGAACCGATCTCGTCAAGCTGTATGTATCTCCTTGGTGTGATGCGCAAGATCAAACCCATGATGCGGGCAAGTAAACCGACACGCTCACTTTTAATCCTGACAACGCCTTCTTCGTCCTCTTCCCAAAAGATATGCTCCTTGCGGAGTGGCTTAAGGCGCAACAGTTCCGAGCGCTTCAAAGAACGCACCTCAATGCTTTTCCCTTCTCTGTTTCCCTTCATGCTCTTATCACCTCATGTGTGCAATTCAACTATGTCTCCCTCTTGCAACACATAGTCTTTTTCAACTGGCTGTCCCGGGAACCTCGCAGAGCCCCACACCCTCGCATACTTTAGCCTCTCTGCGAAATCGTTATGTATTGCTTCAGCGAGGTCAAGGACTGTGCTCCCGCGCTTCAAGATGAACGGTGCTGACATGTCTGGCTTCTCTCCTGGGCGTTTCGTGTAAACCCTTATCGCATCAAGCATCTGCCAGATCGTCTTGCGTAGCTCCTCAAGCCCAAAGCCAGTTATAGCCGATGTCGGCAGTATGGGCAGCTGGTCACTATAAAACTCACGCAATATCTCTAAGCGTTCGTTTGCTCCATCAGCATCAAATTTGTTTGCCACTATGACTGCCCTTCTATATGCTACCTTTATGTCATCCTTCACATCGTGAGCATCGCTGATCAACTCTACCTTAACCTGCCTGAGACAATCTCGCACAACATCAACTTGATCAAGCAATTCATCACTGCTAAGGTCAACAACTAAAAGAGCTGCATCACTCCTCCTTACGATGTCTCCGATCCATGGCTCAAAGTATTCGGAAGATATTGGTGGGGTGTCTATGAGCTGAATTTGAACATTCTCAAACTGCATCATCGCTGGCACAGGGAGTTGCGTAGTATACGGGAACTCGGCTACTTTTGATTGAGCTCCAGTTAGAGCGTTTAGGAGGCTTGACTTACCAACATTTGGGTAGCCAACTAAAGCGACTTGCCCAGCACCTTGCCTGACTATGTGAGCTGTTGGATTGAATGTGCTTTTTCCCTTCCGTGCTTGTTGTTCCATTTGTCTCAGCTTTGAGAGCCTGCGCCTAAGGTCAGCATAAAGCTTCTCAGTGCCCTTATGCTTCGGTAAGATAGCGAGCATCTCCTGAAGCGCTTCAATCTTCTCCGAGATTGTCTCAGCGCGCTGGAAGCGCTCGCGAGCTTCAATAAATTCAGGGGGCAAGTTCGCAGGCACAGCTCCATCACCCCCAAAAATGCTTTTCTCCAATGGCATTAAGTTGCGCACGAGCTTATAATAAAACCCACCTTGGTAAGGTGACAGGAACAAGCATCGCTCAAGTTGTTCAGCTTATGTCACCTTACCATCTTATTCATTATGGCAATTTGAGCGATGCAGTTGCAAAATGATTTGATGGCTGTAAATGAAACCATGCCAAGGAGGGCAGGGAGAAGCATGGCAGCAGCTAAAGAGCGCATATTCGGATTGACGAGGGAAGAGATAAAGCGAAGGATCAAACTACCGTGGCGTGACGCTTTCAGGATCTGCGCCAGAAACATACTTATAAGGTTTGGTAGAGCCCTCATTAATGCTTCAACAACATTCCTTAGCGTTGCATTTCTGATGTTCGTAGCCACGATGATCACGATAGCTCGTTCTGTAGCCAAGACTCAAGTTGGCTTCCAGCTAACACCTGAAGATATCGCAAGATACAATTGGCTTGTCAGCATGGCTATGCTGATTTGCTTTGTTGGTATAGTCAACTCAATGCTGATGGGAGTTATGGAACGCTACCGTGAGATAGGCACGATGAAATGTCTTGGGGCACTTGATGAGTTTATCATTCGCCTCTTCTTGATCGAAGCGGGCTTGATGGGATTTATCGGGTCAGCTATCGGCGCCGTCATCGGGCTACTCGTTGCGATGCTAAGAGCAAGCTTTGGCATAGGGTGGCATGTTTGGGTAAACACGCAATGGGCAATCTATGGCGAACATGGTATCGGGTTGATAGGCTGGCTGATTATTTCGGTCGCTGCTGGAACCATATTATCAATACTTGCTGGTGTTCCACCAGCAAGATACGCTGCTAAGTTGCCAGCTGCAGCTGCATTAAGGACCGAGATTTAAATTTCAATTTGCAGGCATCGTGGCTCTGGATTTAAAACTTAAACGGGAGGGATAAATGATGGCAATGCAAAACAAACGCACAAATGAGAGCATAGCTCAAGAGAAGAGCAATGAGCAAGTTGTTGAATACACGGTTCGCTGCCGTAACTTGCACAAGGTCTATGTGATGGGCAAGGTGAAGGTGTGGGCGCTAAGAGGGATTGACCTTGACATAAAGAGGGGAGAGTATGTGTCAATCATGGGACCTTCAGGGTCAGGGAAGTCAACACTATTCAACATGATTGGCGGACTTGATAAGCCATCTGAGGGAACTGTCTTCATAGATGAGGTTGACTTAGCTCAACTTGATGCATATGAGCTTGCGTGGCTTCGCTGCCGAAAGATTGGTTACATCTTTCAGACATTTAACCTCATACCAGTGATGACAGCACTTGAGAATGTGACCCTCCCGATGACATTCGCTGGCATACCTGAAGATGAAAAGCTTGATAGAGGTATGGAACTGCTTAAACGAGTTGGGCTTGCAGATAGGTGGAATCACAAACCAGCTGAGCTTTCTGGTGGACAGCAACAGCGTGTGGCTATAGCAAGGGCATTGGCAAACGACCCAGCAATCATACTTGCGGATGAGCCGACTGGAAACCTTGACTTGCGCACCGGAAGGGAGATAATTGACCTGCTGAAGGAGCTGAATGAGGAGAAGGGCGTAACAGTCATCTCAGCAACTCACGACCTAAAGATGATTGATGTTTCGGACAGAGTTGTTTGGATACGCGATGGCAAGATAGCGAGGATTGAAGACCGCTCCAAACTGCAGTTGCAAGTTGGAATGGTTGAAGGTGAGGAGCTACTTGAGGAAGAGGAGAAGCCAGAAGAGGAAGGCGAGATGCCTGAGGTTTCGGATGTAGCTTAGATGCGGATCTTACACAAATCCGTTGTCGTCTTTTCCCTTCCAGAATGAACTCCAAGAGGGCGAAGGGAAACGAACCACACGAGAATGTATCTATCTTAAGCTACATCGGCGTTACACTTTGGTGGCTCCCCTTTAACATTTTTTGGAGCATAATGCTTGTGCACGGTCTGCAGATACGCGTTGAAGCATTTTTTGAGCCCGCTTACATTGGCAGGGCACTCGCATGGCTAAACGCAATCGGGGCTACAGTATCAACTTTAACGCAACTGCTTGTGGCTCCGTTGAGCGATTCATTGTCACTTTACGGCTTCAGGCGAAGGGCATTCTTAGTGTTTGGGACATTGTTGGCTACACCACCATTGTTCATTTTCTTGCGGTGTAGCGAGTTCCATTTGCTCTGCTTAAGTTTCTCGTTACTGCAATTCGCACACAACTGTGCTGCTGCACCGTTTCAGGCGCTTATACCAGATGTGTTACCACCAGACAAACATGGTGTAGCATCGGCGTATATGGCTATGTGGGCGTTGATAGGAAACACCGTTGGAATGGTTGCCTCATGGCTCATCTTGGGCAGAGCATACAGACTGCTTGATTTGAGCGATGCTCAAGCCCTCTCCATCTTGCTCCTACTGGCGCACGCTCTTTTGCTCGTTGTGTCATTCCTCACACTCTTTATGGTGAACGAGCCAATTTCAAAAACCGAGTTCGTCACCGTTCGCAAATTGGTGAAGAACATCAGGAAGATAATGAGCTTCAGCGATGTCATAGAGCATCGTAGTTTCATGTGGCTGTTTATCTCTCGCCTTTTCATCCAGATGGGTGTTTATGGCTCAATACCGTTTTTGAGGTGGTATGTGCGTGATACATTGAAGTGCGATGACATTGTCCTAAACACAACATTCATAAGCATATGTGCGCTCATTGGGAGCGCAATCGCTATCCCACCGGCTGGGAAGCTCGCCGACATTTTTAGCAAGCGCTTGCTCATCTTCATAGCATGCTCAATAGCCATATGTGGTGGTATAGCATTTGTCTGCGCAAAATCTGTTGCCACTGCCATGTTCGCAGCGCTGATGCTTGGCATCGGCTTTGGAGCATTCAGCGCTGTTGATTGGGCTTTGGCATGCAACTTAGTGCCACTCAACCTGGCTGCCAAGTTCATGGCAGTCTTCCATATCGCTTTCACATTGCCACAAGCAGTGGCTGGTTTGGTTGGAGGATACATTGGCGATATAGGCAACTCCGTCTTTGGGAGGGGTGCAGGCTGGAGGCTTACATTCCTTGCCTGCATGGTTTACTTCTTCATCGGCGCTGTGCTCATAAGGAATGTCAAAGAAAGACCCGTCACTGTAGCGTTGCGAAAGTGTCACTGAAAGCCAAACTGTCTTAAAGTTTTGATGAGGGGCAAAAAGAAACAGAGGTGATCGGAACGATGTGGAAACATGCTACATGGGCAACGGACTTCTCCGAACTTTCAGAGGCTGCGCTTGAGTTTCTTCTCCCGCTCCTAAAGCGTTTCGGGACAAGGCTCGCACTTGTGCACTGCGTCCCAAACATCGCTACGGCATACACCGCAGGTGAATTGCTTGAACCACTCCCTGCCGACATACCTGTGCTGATGAACACCGTGATGACTCGGATGAAAGAGGAGGCTTTGAATAAGCTGAGGGCGAAGGCAGATGAGCTAAAGCTGGCTGGCATTGATGCAGAACCGTTCGTCCTTGAGGGCGATGCTCACCATGCGATAATTGAGTTTTCGCGTTCTCATGACACAGACCTCATTGTGATGGGCACAAAGGGTGAGAGTGGCATTAGCGGTTGGTTTGTTGGTTCAACAGCTGCAAGGATTGTTCAAGCTTCGGATAGACCGGTCCTCTCAATAAGTAAGCCAAGCAAGCCATCATACGAACGCATACTCGTCCCAACAGATTTGTCCGAGGCAAGCTCATCGGCTCTCTCATACGCTGTGTTGTTGGCTAAGGAGATAGGCGCAAGCGTGTTTGTCCTGCATGTCATGGAATTGCTTGAGGCTATAAGCGAGCGTGAGACATTGGGCAAGCTTGAAGCAATGGTTAAAGCGAAGCTACAAGCGATGGCTGAAGCAGCAAACGGTCTCAGAGATAAGATGCATTGCCATGCATTGAAACGCCACCATGCAGCTGAAGGCATAATTGAGTTCACCGAAGAGAATGAAATAAGCCTGATTGTGATGACGACACATGGGCGAACAGGTCTTTCACGCTTCCTTTGGGGAAGCGTTGCTGAAAGGATAATTAGGGAGTGTAGCGCACCTGCCATAGTTGGGAGAGCAAAGGCTTTTGAGTTGGCTTTGAGCAAGGCGAAAACACAACGGGGGTGATGCTCAGTGGTAACAATGTGCTTTGCTCCGTTACTTTACATGCTCTTTGGATACCACGGTGAAAGCGACATCGCAAAAAGATATGCTGGTGCACAGCAAGTGCAAATCACAATTGAGGTTCACAACGAGCGCTTGTTTGAGCTTATCCCGAAAGATGCAGTAGCACTCAAGCTCGCAACTGGCTTTGTCTTCACCGAAGGACCTGTATGGCATCGTGATGGTTATTTGCTCTTCAGCGATATACCTGCAGATACGATCTACAAGTGGTCTCCCAACGGTAAGGTCGAGATATTCAGGAAACCGAGTGGGCAGAGTAACGGTTTGACCTTTGATTCATCGTGGCGATTGATAGCATGTGAGCACTTCAACAGGCGTGTCACGAGAACTGAGAAGGACGGGAGCATAACTGTTCTTGCGGATCGTTATCTTGGCAAACGCCTTAACAGCCCAAACGATGTCGTTGTAAGGTCAGATGGGTTTATCTACTTCACCGATCCGCCATATGGCGTTAAACAAAGTGAGCGTGAACTTGATTTCCAAGGTTTGTATTGCATCTCGCCAGATGGAAAGCTAATGCTCGTTGCGAAGGACTTTGATCGTCCAAACGGGCTTGCCCTCTCGCCAGATGAAAAACGACTCTATGTTGATGATTCGGCAAGGAAGCATGTCCGACTCTTCAATGTGATGGAAGACGGAAGGCTCACTGGAGGGGATGTGTTTGCTGACATGAGTAGCAATGAGCCCGGTGCGCCAGATGGTATGAAGGTAGATGTGTTGGGGAACTTGTATGTTACAGGACCCGGTGGGTTGTGGGTGTTTGACAGCAACGGCAAACTGCTTGGTAAGATAAAGCTGCCCGAGATACCAGCGAATTGTGCTTTCGGCGATAGCGATATGATGACGCTCTTCTTGACGGCTCGCACCTCATTATATGCCATAAGGTTGAAGGTTCGTGGCATAGGACCGAAGTAAAGAGGAAGCATGAAACGAAAAGCTTGCTTCATACTCAAACAGCTACGCGCTCTGTGGCGTTCCTTCAAAGTTTGGTGGATAGCAATATTGCTTCAGTCTGGCTGCTCCAAGTGGCGAGCTGGTGACATCGCTGTAAAGCAAATTGATGAAGCGCATAAAAAACCAACATATGTAGCTATTGGTGCGAGCGATACGCAGGCTGCGGGCGCAAGCTCGCTTGAAAAAGGATACGTCACTTTGCTACATAGCTATCTTGAGCGGAGCACCAATCGCAAATGGAGATTGATCAATGTCGGAAGGAGTGGTGCAAGGATAACAGATGCAGCGCAAAGACAGCTTCCGCTTGCTCTCGCCTCAAATCCGACGGTGGTCTCCATTTGGGTTGGCGGTAACGATGTTAGGCATCGCGTCCACCCGAAAGCGTTTGAGAGGCTACTTAAGTGGATGCTCTTGATGCTACATAGCAAAAGTGGTGCGCTCATCCTCATAGCTAATTTGCCAGAGATGGAGAGACAGCCTTTCGCAAAGCTCCTTCCAGAGCCGGAGCGACGCTTCCTCGCCACACAGTCAAGGACATACAACGCTATAATTGAGCGCCTTGCAAGCGAAAGTGGTGCGGTGCTCGTTGACCTCAAGTCGGTGAAGGAGATGTATGATGAGCGCTTCTTTTGCGAGGATGGGCTTCATCCCAACGATTTGGGTTATGAACGAATAGCACAGCGCTTCATCGAAGCGTTAGCACCCCATCTGCACAAGATCATGCTCCCTGAAGGTGCTTCAAAACGACACACATCAAGCTGTGCAAAGTAATGGTCGCAACGAATGCGAGATTTTGCGCTCCATTGGCGCTTGACTAAGATGGCTCAATTAGGAATTGGAATTTACTTGGCTCCCTTAAGCATGCTACGTAGATTGGTGAATCAGTTGGGACTCCGAAAGTCTCAAGTGATGCTGAGTTGATAACCTCAGGAGATGGTAGGCGTGGATAATTTGGGTTTGGCTCATACGCCCACCCATTACCTTTCTTGACGATGTAATAGGCTGCGCCTCGCATCAAAGCGAATGGAGCATACTGCGAGTCAAAGTTCCTTGCGACCCAGTTTGATGTGACAACGGGTTCATCCCCAACTACTATTGCTACATGCCCAAAGTTCGGCGGTATGACAACGAGTTTTCGTTCATCCATCGCGTCCACTTCAACAATGATTACCCTCCTTATGCCTTCTTTGGGTTGAAAGACATCCTCCGGTTGCTGAAGCAGAAAGAGCACACGCCCATAGGCAACTTCATAAACTTCTGGGAATGTTAGATCCTTCCCGCGAAGGTATGGATGGTAATGTCCGAACGCCTTGACGAATTCATCTCCCTCCTTCTCGCACCCATCAACTGACATGACACCGGGCACGAAGAGAGATATGTCATAGCGCAATAACGGCACACGGGAACGAAGCGTGCTTTCATCCTCTTTCACCCTGACATCGCGAAACATCCAATACAGGATATGCGGTGTGTTTGCATCTTGATTGCGCAGCACAGGTTTCAACTCGGATATGTATCTTGGTTGTGGCTTTGAGCTCACCACATCTTCACCAAGCTCAATCATCCATCCTTCTTCACTCCTGACGAGCCTCACATTTACACCCAACCTCTCGCTTAAATCAATCATCGTTCATCTCACCTCCAACTATGGCGAGTGCTGCTGCTCCAAGCACACCTGCATCATAACGCAATTTGGCATTCACGACCTTAAGCCCTTCAAGCGCTACATCAAACGCATAGTTTTTGAGCCTCTCATTCAATGGGTTGAGGAGCAGCTCCTCAGGTGCTTCCGAGAGCCCACCACCGATTATGAGCATGCTCGGATTTAGCAATGTGATTGCTATTCCAAGCCCATGCGCCAGATGCTCTACTGTCTCATCAACGACCTTCATCGCCAATTCATCACCATCCATAGCTGCCTCAAAGACATCTTTTGATGTGACACTATCCATCGGCAGCTTTGTTTTTAGCTCACCTTGCCGTATCAATTCCATCGCCCTTTTTGCAATACCAGTCCCACTTGCAACAGCTTCAAGGCAACCATACTTCCCACAACCGCATTTTGGACCTCCACGAACCACTGTGATGTGCCCTATCTCCCCTGCAAGGTTTCTTTCTCCTCTGATCAGCTTTCCGTCAGATATGATTGCGCCACCGATACCAGTGCCTATATTCACGTAGAGCACATTCTTGTGTCCCTTTGCAGCTCCAAAGAGCAACTCGCCGAGCGCACCAGCATTTGCGTCGTTATCAAGGAAGACAGGCATACCAAAGCGGTTTGAGAGCACTTGGCGCATCGGGAAGCTACTCCACCCAAAGACATGGTGTGAGCGGATTATTGTCCCAGTTCTGTAATCAACAGGTCCACCAAAGCCAACGCCGATGCCGAGTATGGTGATTGATTGCTTTTCAGCCTCACCCAAAAGCGAAAGGAGCATTCCTTCAATCTGCCTATAACATGCATCAGCGCCCTCTGAAGCTTTCGTCGGATACCTTAGCATCGCCCTAATATCGCCATCAGGCGTGACAATGGCTGCAGTTAAACGGGTGTTGCCGACATCAACACCTATAACAGCTCTGCAATATGCATCGTTGCCCTTGACCATGATTTCATCACCTCAAAAACACCTTGACGGCTTCAGTAAACATTATGCGTGAGGCAATATAGAGGCGTGAGGCAAATAGAGGCAATACAATTGAGTGATGTTGGTTGCATAGTTTGGCTGTGTTAGTTATAATGTAAATGCGAAGCTGGTGTAGCTCAGCGGAAGAGCGGGGGATTTGTAATCCCCAGGTCGCGGGTTCGAATCCCGCCGCCAGCTCCAAATGTCATTGTAAAGAACAATCAAGGTGGTGTAAGGGGTGCATAGCTTTAAAAGGCTAAGGCTCCCCGAAGATGGAGAGGCAATAAAAGTTGAGGACGGTAAATTGTATGTCCCCGATAATCCGATCATACCCTTCATTGAAGGTGATGGCATAGGTTCCGACATTTGGAAGGCAACGCGAGCTGTTGTTGATGCAGCAGTCAGCAAAGCATATGATGGGCAGAGACGCATTTCGTGGCTTGAGGTGTTTGCTGGCGAAAAGGCGCTTCAAACTTATGGCGAGCTCCTACCAGAGGATACACTGCGTGCTATTGAGCAATTCATTGTAGCTATAAAAGGTCCCCTCACAACACCATCGTTTAGTGGATACCGCTCACTCAATGTTACATTGAGGCGGGAGCTTGACCTATATGCGTGTGTTCGCCCGATAAGATGGATTGAAGGTGTTCCATCACCAGTCAAGCACCCAGAGAAGGTTGATCTTGTTATCTTTCGTGAGACAACGGAAGATGTTTATGCAGGTATTGAGTGGGAGATGGGGAGCGATGGCGCAAAGCGCCTCATACAACTGCTAAAGGAGGAGTTTGGCATAAGGTTGCCAGAGGACTCGGGCATCGGGATCAAACCAATAAGCGAGAGGGCAACGAAGCGCCTGATGCGTAAAGCCATCGCTTACGCACTTGAGAACAAAAGAAGAAGCATAACCATCGTCCACAAAGGTAATATCATGAAGTTCACTGAAGGAGCGTTCGCAAAGTGGGCATACGAAGTAGCCGTAAGCGAGTTCAGGGAACATGTAGTGACGCAACAGGAACTTGAGCAAGGTGAAGAAACGCTAAAGGATGGTAAGCTCCTAATCAAGGATGTGCTTGCTGATAACATGTTCCAACAGGTGTTGACTCGCCCCGAAGATTACGATGTCTTAGTTCTCCCAAATCTAAACGGTGACTATCTCAGCGATGCATGTGCAGCACAGGTTGGCGGGCTGGGTATGGCTCCGGGGGCTAACTTCGGCGATTACCATGCCCTGTTTGAGCCAACACATGGTAGCGCACCAAAGTATGCGCATAAAGATGTGGCTAATCCAAGTTCAATGATTCTCTCGGCAGCTATGATGCTACAATACATTGGTTGGAAAGAGGCTGCATTGTTGATATGGAAGGCGCTTGGTATTACAATTAAGACAGGTAAAGTAACGCAGGATCTGGCGAGGCAAATGGGTGACGGTGTGCGGGCTTTGCGTTGCTCAGAGTTCGCTGAGGAATTAGTTAAATGCATTGACAGCTTACAGATAGCTTAAATATGCGGCGGCATCCTTGAGGGGTTGGGATGGCGGTGAGGATGGCGAAGTAAGGTGGTATCAAGGATGCCGCCGTTCCATTTAGATGCTTATGAGTGCCATTGAGTTTATACCACATAGCATGGCGCTAAAAACATTCGCTCATCAAAGGTAGACTGGCAGGGTTCAAGAAGAACAAAACACCCAAAACAAAAGCTTGTGCTGCGACGCTTAAAGCTACAATTAATCATTGGTGACCTTTTGGATAGAATCGGTGGAGGTGTGCAGTATGAAGATAGGACTTGTGGCTGATACTCACGACAATATGACGAAGATAGTGGCAGCTGTTTCCCTCTTCAAGGAAAACGGTATTGAGCTTGTGATACATGCAGGAGATTTTATCGCTCCCTTCTCAGTAAAACCCTTTTCCGAACTTGGGAGTAAGCTGATAGGCGTGTTCGGAAACAATGACGGTGAGCGTATCGGGTTATTGAAAGCGCTTGAAGGCTTCGGCGAATTACACGCGAAGATAGCCTTGATTGAAGTTGATGGGAGAAGAATAGCTGTCATGCATGAGCCAGAAGCTATTGAGGCACTTAAAGCAAGTCGCATGTTTGATGTCATTGTTTACGGGCACACGCACAAACTTTCTGTGGAGCAATCCAACGAATGCATCATTATCAATCCGGGCGAAGCATGTGGGTGGCTGACTGGGAAAGCGACTGTGGCTGTGCTTGATACGAAAACACTTGAGGTAAACATACACGAGATTTAGGAGGTGAAGAAAAGGCATGGTTATAAGGCGCTTAAGGTTCACCGAAGTGTTTGCGTGCATTGTGTTTTGTGTATTCGTAGCTATTGTTATTGCCTCATCAGTGTTCATGTATCGCCATGAACAAGAGTTGAAGAGCCTGCCACCAAAGCTGACTACAACGGGTCAAACACAGACGCTCATACCAAACCCCTACATTAAAGGACAGAAAGATGCCAAAGTGCTCATAAAGGCTTTCTTACCTTTTGAAGTTGATTGCCACATGATCAACATCGGTTTTTTGATTGATGTAGCGAATGCCGAGCAGAAGCGCATACGCCTTGAGCTATATAACATGCATTCACCAGAAGGTAGCAAGGAGATGGAAAAGCATCATGCCCATTGCGCTACAATACTCGTTAACGACAAAGTAGCATCCGAAGGACCTATGGCAAATGTGATAGGGATGATTCAGCTCTTGGACCAAGAGCTGAAGAAAGCTTACGGAAGTGGATTAAGTCAAAGCACGATCAAGCACCTGCAAGAGCGTTGGAGGAATATAACAACAAAAGATGCTACAAGGCTTGTTGCAGAAATGCTTGGTAAAAAGAGGGAGCTGACGGAAACAAGCGGTGTAGCGGTGGCAAAACAAACCGAGAAGGTTGAAGTTGTTTTCTTCATGCCCCTAAAGGACACACCTGCAATAAAGAATTTCCCCGAGGCTGTTGAGCGAGTTCGGAAACTACAAGAACAACACGCAAAAAGACTCTCCATAAGAATCGTTGAAATGACGAGCGACGAGGCGCGCAAAGCATTAAGCGAAGGACAAATTGAAGGTCCTTGTGTCATCGTCAACGGGAGCCGAAAGCATCTTGTTAAGGTTGGTGAGGAGAGCAAGCTCATAAGTCTTGAGGTAGACCCATTGAAGGGGAAGTTCATCAACCCAGACGATGTTGAAACAGTTGTGAAAGCGTATCTCGGCATGTTGCAATCAACACAGTAGCAAGCGGTATGAGGGAGTAGGAGCGTTAAAGCTCGTTTAACTTGGTGAGGTAGCCACACTGCGACCAAATTGAGCACGATAAGCGTGGAGGCAATTAGCGCATAGCCTCTTTGATTTATAATCGGTGTCAGCAATTGAGTTGCTGAAGCGCATCACGCATCTGCTATCTTCGCAATGGTGCAAGCCAAATGTATGTCCAAGTTCGTGAACTATCTCTTTTATCAGACGCTCAATGAAAACTTCTCTTGGCACGCCACCAGCCAAGAGTCTATATGTTGAGACCAAAGCTCTCTTCCCGGGGAGTTCAGCGATGCCGAAGACAAAATTTAGCCTACCACTGTAAATATCAACTCCAACAACGCCAACAACTCGCTCATTGGCTGAAGGCGTTGGGAGCTTCCTCAATATAGTATCTGCCAGATACTGTCGCCTCATTTTGTTAAACGCATCCGAGAAGTCAAAGCTGTTCATTTCGCAAGCCTTACATACAGTGCACTTCACTCCCGGTAGCGAAAGCTCAACTTCCGCAATCACTTCTCTAAGGAGTGCTTCATCAACGCCAATAGGTATCAATTTGACCATTACACCTTCGCCCATCTTCCTTCTCACCACACTTTTTAGGGGATGCATATCGGGCTATTTTAAGCTTATCGCGAGGGTTTGCCACCTACCTGCCTTCAATAGCAAAATCTCATTTGAGTTACAATTGTTAAAAGTGTCCTTACAGAGTCAAATACCACAACAAGCCCTTGGGAGGAATAACAATGGTTGTGCGTCGTCTTGTGCGAGGCAATACGATTTGTTTTGCCTTCACACTTCTCATCGCTGTATCAACATCTGCATGGCAGGAGAGCCTTCTTTCTCCGGGTGAATACATCCCAGTTGAGCAAATACGCCCTGGCATGCGTGGTTACTGTAAAAGCACATTCAATGGCACTTCAATCAGCACATTCCCAGTAACCGTAATAGGTATCCTTAAAGGTGTTGACTTTGGCATGGATTTGATACTTGTGCGCATTGATGGTGGTCCGATAGTGACGAAAGGATGGGGTATAGTCTCTGGCATGAGTGGTTCGCCAGTCTACATCTCTGGAAAGCTCATCGGTGCTATTGCATACGGATGGGCTTTCTCACGCCTCCCAGTGGCTGGAGTGACACCTATAAAATGCATGGTTGATTCTGTAGCCTCACCAAAAAAGGAACACTCCGTCAGCCTCCCGAGCACACCTGAAACGATAAGGCTAAAACCAGTTTGCGGGGATTTACATCTATTTGGCAAACGCATAAGCTCCGTCAGGTTGAGCATGTTCATGCCAGTTAAAGAAGCTTTAAGAGGCAACCATGAAGAGCCACTGCTTGTGCCGATTGCAACACCGCTTGTTGTGCATGGCATGACGAAGTTCTCGCTTGAGCGTTTACGAAAACTCCTTCAGCCATTCGCTGTTGAGCCAATCCTCTCACCCGGCAGACCTGCAAACATACAGCAAATTAGAGCATCGCTTGAGCCGGGGGCTGCAGTTGGTGCTCAATTAACATGCGGTGATGTTGAGCTTACAGCAATAGGCACCGTCACATACCGCAAAGGCAATCTGCTCATAGCGTTCGGTCACCCATTCTTGTTTGCAGGCGAAACAAGCATGCCACTTACCACAGCTTACGTTCACGGGATATTACCAAGCCAACTTATGTCAATCAAGCTTGCATCACCAATTAAGGTGGTTGGGGCTTTCACTCAGGATAGAGCTTTCGCTCTCGGTGGGATGATCGGCTTAAACCCGAACATGCTTGATATGCGCATATCTGTGAAGGACATTGACAGGGAGCTCGAAAGAAAATTCACCCTCTCCGTTTTCAGGCATCGCAGGCTCACCGTCCCTTTGGTCAACTTGCTTGTAACGCTTGCCTTCACAAGCGTCACGAGTGAAAACGAAGGCGGAACAACATTTGTTGATTACGAGGTGAAGGCTGACGGGCTACCACCAATAAGACGCCAAAACATGTTCGTTGAAGATGGCGCTGGGTTGCTACAGATACTGCTCGGAGGTTCACCAAGATGGGCTGACGAAATCACTCAAACGCTTCTTTTGCTTCAGGAGAACAGATTTGAGAGAGCAAATGTGAAAAGCGTTTTTGTAAAGCTTGAGAGCATGGCTAAGAAGCGTGAAGCACTGATTGAGCACATAATGTGCGACAAAAGGGTAGCGCGCCCCGGCGAGGAAGTTAAGCTCAAAATAAGGTTGAGGGAAGTCCAAGGTGGATGGATAGAGAAGGAGATAAACCTTCGCCTCCCGAAGGTGGCATACCCTTGCACCCTCAAGGTCGGTGTTGCTGGTGGTGTTAATGCGCAACGCCTCAAAAACCGCTTTGAGATACTACAGCCTCGCCCAAACTCGCTCAAGCAACTCGTTGAAGAAATGACATTGAAGGAAAGGAATGACCAAATACTTCTCTGCGTTCAACTGCCGACGATGGGCGCATGGGTGAACGGAAAGCTCGCAAACCATTTACCTTTCTGCGTCCTTGAGGAGATGAACATTCTGCGTGATGCCTCTTTCTATGTTGGTTATGAGGCGCTATTTGAACGCATTGATGTAGGCTATGTTGTGCGCGGTATCAAGACCACAACCATAAAGGTGGAACCTGAGTATGCTAAAGAGGTTCCACAACCTTCACCTGAGCTTGAAAAAGCACGCATGCGCGCTCCTGAGGAAACAATTGAGCTAATTGAGCAACTTGGGCAATTGCTTGGCATACAAAGCGAAGGATACATTTGGAATCATTTGAAAGCAAGGAAGATGAAAAGCTTGCTTCGCTTACAAGATGAGCAGGATGACTTTTCAAACGATGAACAGCAAAAGGCACTTCCCGAAGAGAACCACGATGCACAGGGGGACCAAAGTCAGGCAGAAGCAGAAAGCAGTAAGCAAGAGCAACCTTGCACAAGCCATGCGCAGGAAAAGGCGATGAGAGCTCGCATCGTTGAACTAAAGTCGCAGAAAGAGCTATCAAAGGGCAAATGCAACGGGACATTTGTGGCAAGTGACGGAACAATACGCCTCGGTATTGAGAGGATGGATTTGGTGCAGATAGATGACCCAGGTATATGGCGTGGCGTAGCTTTAAAAGATGGCACCATCTACGCTTGTTCTTGGCTGACTGGCACAATCTACGCGCTTAGCAAGGACAGCATTAAAGTCGTTTGCAAGTTTACCGATAGGGATGGATTGCAACGGATACCGACTACGTTGGCTGTGAGTAATGGAAAACTGCTTATCGGAACTTCACCAGAGGGCGAAATCTACGCTGTTAACCTCGGTGAGAATGGCTCGGAAAAGAATCCAACGCTTTGGCTCAAGCTTAACTGCAAGCATATATGGGCTATGAGCGAGCTACCATCTGGTGATTTGGTCATCGCCACAGGTTCTCCGGGACGCCTCTATCGCGTTTCAAAAGATGGTAAGGTAAAGCTCTTCCTTGAAAGTGACGACGAGCATGTGCTGTCGCTCGCTGTCGGGAACGATGGGACAGTGTATGCGGGCACGTATCCACTTGGTAAGCTTTGGCGTGTTAGTGATGATGGTTCATCAAAGCTTATTTACGAGACGAAGCGCGGAGCGATTCGTTCGCTTCATATTGATGCACATGGAAACATCTACATTGGCACAACACCTCATGGTGAGCTCCTGCGTATCTCACGAGATGGCGATGTGAAACTGCTCTACGATACGCCATCAAGGCACATCGTTGCGATATGCTCGCTTGAAGAGTCGAGCATCATCGCAGGCGGTGCAATGCCGAGTGCACTCTACTTGGTTGACTACGATGGTGCGAGTGGTGAAGCACTCAAGCTCCAAAATGAAAGCGTCTCAGAGTTGTTCTATGACGCTGACGGCATAAAGGCTTTGATGTCGATAAGTGGGAAACTCGTTAGCTTGCGCAGGACAGCGTTTGGCGAATACATCTCGCCAGTTCTTACGCTTCCAGTGCCAGCAAGTTGGAAACTGGCGAAGTGCTTCAACGATAACGATATGAAGCTTTCAATAGAGGCACGCACAGGTGATGGGGAAATACCTGATGAAACATGGAGCGAATGGAGAAGCGCAACCAAATCGGAAGACGGTTACATCATCAATTCGCTGTTTGCGAGAGCGCTTCAACTGCGCTTAAAGGTTGAAGGTAACGCAAGAGCAAAGCTATACGGCATTTCGGTCTCATTCTCACCTGTCAATGTTCCACCGAGTGTAAGAATCACATCACCAACTGGTGGCGTTGTATGGTCAAAAGTGAAGACGATTGAATGGGAAGCGTTTGATGCCAATGGTGATGAACTTGAGTTTGAACTTTACTGTTCAAGCGACGGTGGAAAGACATGGAAACGGATTGTAGCCAAGCAAATGAAACCAAAGGAGGAAAAGAGCGCACCGCAGAAGGAAGCAAAGGGTGAGGAAGCAACACCACAGAAAGGCGAGACAGGGATAACTGTTGAGATGCCACCTGCACCTGAGATATCTGAGGAGCTTCTTGAAGAAGGTGGAACATCAACTAAACCGCCTTCTCAAGCCTGGCGAGCGCAGAAGCTTGAATGGGATACAAGGGATGTGCCTGATGGTGTGTATATGCTGAAGGTCATCGCCTCGGATGCCTTGGGAAACCCGCTCAACCCAAAGACTGCCGAAGCAATCTCGCAAAGTTTCGTCGTTGATAACACACCACCAAAAGTTGTCTCGCCAGCACCAAACAAGATTATTGCAGAACAGCAAAAACAAAAGCCCGATTCTCAAACAACTGCTAATGCTTACAAAGAGCCACCACAGCGTATAATGGTGAGCGATGAAATGACATGGGTTGCGAGGGCTGAATTTAGAGTTGATGATGGGGAATGGCGTCCGCTTATGTGCAGTGATGGAAGCTTTGATTCACGCTATGAGGAGCTAATTGTGCCCATTGAGAAATTGCCGTCTGGAAAACATGTGCTTGAGATAAAGGTTTTTGATGCTGGTGGGAATTACATCGTGTTCCAATACCTGTATGTCAAAAACGCTTCGGGAAGGTGACGCAAAGATGAACGACATCCTTGAAGGTAAACGGATACTTGTTGGTGTTACTGGGAGCATAGCTGCCTTCAAAGCTGCTCAACTTGTTTCGCAACTACGTCAAAGGGGCGCATCGGTTCATGTAATCATGACAAAGCACGCTACAGCTCTTGTCACGCCACTTACATTTGCAACCCTCTCCAATAACCCAGTTTTTACCGACCCATTTGAGAACCCGAATGAGCCACCGCTCGCCCACTTGCAACTCGCGAAGAGCGCAGATGTGGTTGTGATTGCGCCAGCAACTGCAAACATCATAGCAAAGATGGCTCACGGTATAGCGGATGACCTGCTCAGCACAACGATGCTCGCAGTTCGTTGCCCGATAGTGGTTGCTCCAGCAATGGATGCCGATATGTATGAACACCCAACAACTCAAGCTAACTTGGAATTGCTTAGAAGCAGGGGAGTGTTTATCGTTGAGCCAGAAGCTGGATGGCTCGCATCTGGCAGGCTTGGTAAAGGTAGGCTTGCTTCTGTTGAGCAAATCATTGAGGCAATTGAGAATGCACTAAGAGGGATCAAGCGAGACCTTGAAGGCGTGCGAATGCTCATCACAGCAGGTGCAACAAGGGAGCCGATTGATGCTGTCAGGTTCATTTCAAACCCATCAACTGGCAAGATGGGATGCGCTATCGCTAAGGCAGCCTCAGAAAGGGGTGCAAATGTAACACTCGTTTGCGGTCATATTGATGTTAGCCCACCAAAGGGCATTCAAATCGTAACCGTGGGCACCGCCGAACAGATGCTTAACGCTGTCTTGGACGAACTCTCAAAAGAGCACTTTGATGTGGTTATAGGTGCTGGGGCACCGTGTGACTTTCGTCCAGTTAGCGTTTTTGAAGGGAAGCTGAGGCGTGGAGAAAATGAGAAGCTGGTAATTGAGCTTGAGCCAACGCATGACATTTTGGCTACCGTGAGAGAAAACTACAAGGACATTTTGATCGTGGGCTTCGCAGCTGAGTATGGTGAGCCAACGAAAGGCGCTGTTGAGAAGATGAGGAGAAAAGGCTTAGACATGGTTGTCGCAAACGACATAACACAACCTGGTGCTGGCTTTGCCTCCGACACGAACATAGTAACGATAGTTAGGCGCGATGGCGTCACAGAGGAGCTACCTCAAATGAGCAAGCTTGAAGTGGCGCATCGTGTCCTTGACCATGTAAAAGAATTGCTTGAAGCCAAAAAGGGAAGGTGAGCGGGCAATGGCTAACGATAACAAAGCGCAGGCGAAGGTTGCAGTGGTTGGTTGCGGTAACTTCTCAACACGCTCCATACTGCCGAATTTCGCCTTCATACCATCTGCTGACTTAGTCGCTGTGTGCGACATCGTTGAGGAAAAAGCCAAACAGTGTGCGAGAAGGTTTGGTGCAAGACGCTTCTACACCGACATTGATAGGATGCTTGAGAATGAAGAGCTTGATGGGGTGTTCATAATCGGACCTGCACCAATGCATTATGAGCTTGCTCCAAAAGTGCTGAGCAGAGGCATACCCGTGTATGTTGAGAAGCCACCAGCTATCACATCACAGCAGGCTAAGGAGCTCGCAGAGCTTGCTGATTCAAAAGGTGTGTTTGGGCAAGTTGGTTTCATGAAGCGCTTTTGCAATGTCTACAGGATGGCGAAGGAGATAGTTAGCAGTGATGAATTTGGTCGCCTTTATTTCGTCAGGTGCAAGTTCGCTCAAGGACCTTATCCGAGCATCTGGGGTATAGAACAACCTTGCAAGGCAATGCTCATAGGACAGCTTTGCCACATCTTTGACTTGGTGCGCTTCTTCTGTGGCGATGTGAGAAGGCTTCATGCGCTATATCGAGAGGTGACGAGCACTCAGTTCTTCTTCATCGTCAACATTGAATTTGAAACTGGCATCCTTGGACAGCTTTACTTGAGCAGTTTGGATTGCAAGCAAGGGTTTAGGGACATATGCGAGGTGCTGGAACTGGTTGGCTATGAGAACTATGTCGTTTGTGAGGATATGCTGAGGCTTTACTGGCAGGGGAAAGAGGATTTTGTAACTGCAGCTCCACATGCGGGGAGATACCTTAAGGTTTTCTCGCCCACATGGACTGGCATCATAGACAGCAGGAGGGCTTTCGGATACTTTAACGAAGTTGAACATTTCGTCAAGCGTTGCCTCGGTGAAGCCTCAGGTGGTCCAGACCTTTGGGACGGCTACTGGTCATTGCGAATAGCAGAAGCAGTTTACGAAAGTGCTATGAGTGGTAAAGCAATTGAAATGCAAAGCTGTTAAGGCTATGAGAAACGGCGGGTGATCCATAAGGGCATGTGCGATGCCCAAACCCAGCACAACATAGGTGCAGGAGAAACACTGCTCTCGCTTAGACGGATAAGAAAGACATTCCCTGGTGTTGTGGCTCTTGATGGTGTTGATTTTGATATACGCCGAGGAGAGGTGCATGCTATCGTTGGTGAGAACGGAGCAGGTAAGAGCACACTGATAAAGATAATCGCAGGTGCCTACCAACCAGACGAAGGGGAGATCATTTGGGAAGGCAACGAGGTGAAATTGCGCACCCCTAATGAAGCCCTATCACTTGGCATAGCCACAATCTATCAAGAACCAATGCTATGCCCTGACTTGAGCGTTGCTGAAAACATTTTCCTGAGCATGCTTTCAAAATCTTTTCGCATCATCTCTTGGAGGGAGATCAATAGGCGTGTTAATTCGCTTCTTGAGCAAGTTGGGATATCGCTCCCGCTTAACTCCCCTGTCTCACAGCTATCGCAGGCACAACGCCAGATGGTTGAGATAGCCAAAGCGCTTCTAAGAGATGCTAAGTTGCTGATCATGGACGAGCCAACATCATCACTCTCAGAAGCTGAGATAGAACGCCTCTTTGATGTCGTCATCAAGCTCAAAAGAAGAGGTGTGGGTATAATTTACATCTCGCATCGTATTGAGGAAGTGTTCAGGCTCGCTGATAGAGTTACGGTTCTTAGGGATGGCAAACACGTCGGCACATTTGATGTTAGAGATGTAGATGAAGAAAGCCTGATACAGCTCATGGTTGGACGCCCAATTGACCAATACTATTGGAGAGCACCAGCAAAGCATGGCGAAGTTTTGCTTCAAGTGACAGGTTTGAGAATGCGCAACAGGTTCAGCGACATCTCATTTACTGTTCATTCAGGTGAAGTTGTCGGCATAGCTGGCTTGGTTGGCTCTGGGAGAAGCTCTATTGCTCAAGCCATATTTGGTATATTGCAACCAGATAGCGGTGAAGTGTTTTTCTGCGGGGAGAGGGTGCAGATAAAAAGCCCAGCTGATGCTATACGCCTTGGGATAGTTTATGTTCCTGAAGATAGGCTGAAGCAAGGCATCATAGGACAAATGAATGTGCGTGAGAACCTCACACTTGCTGTATTGCGTCAACTGTCAAAGGCATACATTACGAGCATACGGCGAGAGGAAGATGCATCAAAGGCAATTGTTGAAAGCCTGAGGATTCATCCGCCAGATTTGAAGAGGATGGTTAGGTTCCTCTCTGGAGGTAACCAGCAAAAGGTTGTTTTAGGGAAGTGGCTTCTATGTCGTCCCAAGTTGCTCATACTTGATGAGCCCACAAGAGGCATTGATGTCGGTGCAAAGGCTGAGGTGCACAGGCTCATCGGTGAGCTTGCCAAGTCAGGCGTTGGTATATTGCTCATCTCCTCAGAACTGCCAGAGTTACTGGCGATGAGCGATAGGGTGCTCATCATGCGCGACGGAAGGATAGTTGGTGAGATGAGCCGTAGCGAAGCAACGCAGGAGAAAGTTATATCGCTTGCTATAGGGGTTGATGGAAAGGGTTTGGTTAAAACAGTATCGGATAAACAGAGCGCAGAAAAACAGCCCACTCAAAGAAGCAAATTCACAATGCTCGTAAAAGGCATGCTCAATTTGCTTCTATCTGGCAGGAGGGAACAAGCACTGCTCATCTCGCTAATAGTTATTTCACTGTTGACAGCCTTAAAGCGCCCCGATTTCCTCTCACTTTCAAACATCAGCGATATACTGACCAACTACGCATATAGCATGCTTGTGGCAATCGGGATGACATGCGTGATCATCTCCGGTGGCATTGATCTTTCAGTTGGTGCTCTACTTGCGCTGTGCTCAATCGTTTGTGGCGTGTTAGCTAAGTCGGGATTGATGTTGGGCTTAATAGCGCTTGTGTCCCTCTTGCTTGGTGCACTCTGTGGGTTGGTGAACGGTGCTTTAAGTGTCTACCTCTCAATACCTCCCGTAATAGTGACACTTGGCATGATGAGTATAATTCGCGGTGGTGTGCTTTGGGCAACCGGTGGGTATTGGGTTCTTGACCTACCACAATGGTTCAATAGCCCATATCAACTTAAGTTCCTTCAACTTCCATTGCCTGTCTATGTGGCTTTGGTTATCGTCATACTCTCTTCGCTCGCTCTTCGCTATACTGTTTTCGGAAGGTCAATTTACGCTGTCGGGAGCAATCCAGAAGCTGCACGGCTAAGCGGAATAAATGTTGCGCTAACAAGGTGTATGAGTTTTGTTATCTGCGGCGCGTTGACAGGGGTAGGTGCTTGGCTATACGCCACAAGGTTTACAGCTATACAATCAAATGCAGGTATCGGGCTTGAACTCTTCGTCATAGCGAGCACCGTCATAGGGGGCACGAACATATTCGGAGGTAGCGGGAACGTTATTGGTAGCTCTCTTGCCATCGTGTTGCTCGGAACAATAGCTAATGCTCTCGTTTTCCTTCATGTCTCATCCTACTGGGAAAACGCTATAGAGGGACTCCTCATACTCCTTGCAGTTGGTTTAGATGTTATGAGGTGGCGTATGAAGCAAAGAGGGGTCGTATAAAACCATCGGGGGGATTGATCAACATGATGGATACCCTCAAACCAAGGAAAGATTTGACACCTGTTTTTTGTCCACGCTCAATCGCTGTTATAGGTGCTTCGAGAGACCCAAACAGTGTTGGGCAATCGATATTCCGAAACATTTTGATGGGTGGCTATAAGGGTGTGCTTTATCCAGTCAATCCGAAAGCTCAATTCATATTGAGTGTGAAAGCATACCCAAGCATAACAGAAGTGCCAGACGAGGTTGACTTAGCCGTAATAGTTGTGCCAGCTCCTATTGTCCTTCAAGTGCTTGAGGAGTGTGGCGAGAAAGGTGTCAAGGGCGCTATCGTCATATCCGCAGGTTTCAAGGAAATAGGTGGCGAAGGTATTGAGAGGGAAAGACGCCTTAAAGAGATAGCCGATAAGTATGGCATCGCGTTGATAGGTCCAAACTGCCTTGGGGTCATAAATACAGACCCAGCCATTTCAATGAATGCAAGCTTTGCTGGCAACATGCCACAGCAAGGGCGCATAGCTTTCATATCGCAAAGTGGTGCTCTTTGCACAGCTGTCCTTGACTATGCTCGCGGACAAGGAATAGGTTTCTCAAAGGTTGTGAGCATGGGGAATAAAGCTGACATTGACGAAGCTGACATACTTATGGCACTCGCTGAAGACCCTCAGACATCCGTCATCCTGATGTATCTTGAAGAGCTAACGAGTGGGAGAAGGTTCATTGATGTGGCAAGAGTTATAACTGGTGAGTTGCCACAACCAAAACCAATACTTGCCATTAAGGCTGGCAGAACCGCAGCTGGTGCAAGGGCTGCTTCATCACACACTGGTGCTCTATCAGGTAGCGATGAAGTCTATGAGGCAATACTCGCTCAAGCAGGCGTTTTAAGGGTTGAATCAGTTGAGGAGCTCTTTGATTACGCTGAAGCTTTCGTTAACCAGCCACTGCCAAACGGTCCAAGAATCGCAATCATAACCAATGCTGGTGGTCCAGCAATAATGGCTGCAGACGCATGCGCTCGCTACGGGCTTGAACTCTCCAACTTAACTGAGGAGACAAGGAAGAAGCTAAAGGCTTCATTGCCACCCGCAGCATCAATCCAAAACCCGATTGACCTTATCGGTGATGCACAACACGACCGATATGAGATCGCACTTGAAGCAGTCATGAAAGACCCAAATGTGGATATGATAGCTGTTCTCCTAACACCTCAAGCGATGACGGATGTTGAGGAAGTTGCAAGGACAATAGTGCGCATATCTAAGTCGGATGGGAAACCGATAGTGGCTACGTTCATGGGTTGGTATGATGTTTCGCCCGGGATAAAAGTGCTCATAGAAAACGGCATCCCGCATTACAGCTTCCCAGAGCAAGCGATAAGAGCATTAGCTGCAATGTATCGTTTTGTCAAATGGCTCACACGCCCAAGAACGGACATCAAGTTCTTCGCCGATGTTGATAAAAACACGGCAAGAGAAATAATACTTAAGGCAAGGTCGGAAGGTAGAAGGCTGTTGCGTGAGGATGAAGCATTGAAAGTCCTTGAGGCATACAAGTTTCCGGTGATGCTCTGGGGCATAGCGTCATCACCAGAGGAAGCTGTTAAAGTGGCTAACGAGATTGGCTACCCAGTGGTCATGAAAATACTCTCACCAGACATCATCCACAAGTTTGATGTTGGCGGAGTTATTTTGAACTTGGACAGTGAAGGTGCCGTTATTGATGCTTTTGAAAAGATGATGAAGCAAGTGAGCGAGAAGTGTCCAGATGCGCGCATTGATGGTGTCCTCATTCAGAAGATGGCTAAGAAGGGTGTTGAAACAATCCTCGGGATGACGAGGGACCCAATATTTGGTCCCATGCTCATGTTCGGGCTTGGTGGCATCTATGTTGAGGTGTTAAAGGATGTGACATTCAGAGTTGCTCCAGTTAGGGAGCTTGGAGCATTGAGGATGGTTAAAAGTATTCGCTCGTCGGCGATGCTTTCAGGCTATAGAGGACAACCGCCATCCGATATTGATGCGATTGTTGAATGCATATGTAGGCTCTCACAGCTCGTCATTGATTTTGATGAAATTGAGGAGCTTGACATAAACCCGCTTATGGTCTTCCCTAAAGGTGAAGGGGCATCAGTGCTTGATGCACGCATACTGCTCCGTGAGGAATGATACACGAAAAATCAAAACGAGGCGCTTGAAAGGACATGAACGAGGAAATTGGGTTTGCTGATCTCCATGTGCATTCGTCCTGCTCTGATGGTCTATATAGCGTTGAGGAATTGATGTGCATGGCTGCTAAGAAGGGCTTGAAGGCAATAGCAATAACAGATCACGACTCACTTGCGGGAACTGCATTGGCTTTGCAGATCATGCGCGAAGGAAGAAACGATGTTGAGCTCATACCTGGCATTGAGCTTACATCCGAGCATAAAGGTGTAGAAGTGCATATTCTTGGCTACTTCATTGATCACACATCAAAAGACCTCTATGAAGCGCTTGAGGAGATGCGCCAACAGCGTTTGAAGCGCTTGAACAAAATAATAGCCAAATTGAATGAGCATGGCATACCGATAACAATTGAGGATGTGTTGTCATATGTATCTGGTGAGTCAATTGGCAGACCACATATTGCAAGGGCTCTCGTGTCAAAGGGGTTTGCATCAAGCTACATTGATGCTTTTCAACGCTATCTCAGAAACGGTGCTCCTGCGTATGTCCCAAGGAAACGCATACCTGTGTCGGAAGCTATAAGGCTTATACATAGTGCTCGTGGGTTAGCAGTTGTGGCTCACCCATGCGATTACGGTGGTTTTGAGCTTGTCCATGAAGTGATAAAGCTTGGTGCTGACGGAATAGAAGTTTTACACCCACGCCTGTCAAAGGAATGCAGTATGCGCTTAATGGAGATAGCGAAAAGCCTGAACCTGCTCACAACTGGCGGAAGTGACTTCCACGGTGATGAAGCTAAGTTAGCTGAGTTGGGCAATGTAGCTGTGCCATATCTATGGGTGGAGAAGTTGAAGGAATACCACAAGCGTTTCATTGCTTGAAGCTGCGCTATGCCTTTGTGATTTCTGGCAGGTGATAGGATATGGATGACCTGAACAGCCAAAGCGATTATCTCATGCTATGGCAGATGCCGAATGCTGCAATTGATGGACTCAACGAGTGGGATTATATACCAGCTCCTATGGCTATCGTTGTGAAAGCGGAGATGGCTATAAAGCGCTTTCAAATGCTAAAAGAAGGGGAAGGGGTTGTGCTTGCGGTCTCTGGTGGTGCTGACTCGGTGGCAATGATGCATGTCATGCTTACGCTGTCACAGAAATACGGCTACAAGCTTCATGTGGCTCACATAAATCATATGCTCCGAGGCAAAGATGCAGAAGAGGATGCACGCTTTGTTGAAGCGCTTTCATCCTCTTTCTCCTTGCCATGCACTGTCCATACAGTTGATGTGCGCTCCGTCGCTAAAAGTAGGAAGATGTCAATTGAGCAAGCTGGCAGGGCTGTTAGGTATGAATTCTTGCGTTCCCTGTGTAACGAGCTTGGCTATAGCAAGGTTGCACTCGGTCATACTGCTGACGATTTGGTAGAAACTGTCTTACTCAACATTTTCCGAGGGAGTGGATTAAACGGCTTGCTTGGAATACCACCCGTAAGTGATGGCATGTTTATCCGCCCGATGCTATATTGCAGGCGCTACGAAACGCAAGTATACTGTAAGGCACACAGGCTTAAAACGAGGGTTGATGTTACAAACTTTGACCCAACGATAAGGCGCAACTTCATCCGCTTAAAACTCCTTAAGCTCGTGAAAGAAAATCTCTATTCGGACGCTGATGTTGCAGTGCTGAGGATGATTGAACTTCTGCGTGCCGATAACGAATTTCTTGAGGCTGCAACCCAACAAGCTATGCAAGAAGCATTGGTTGAAGAAGGTGATGGATACTTGTGCATCTCAAGGGATGCATTCCTAAGGCAACCACTCGCAATACAAAGGCGCATCATTAGAGCGCTTTGGCAAAGAATCCAAGGCGAGAACTTCACCTTAACAATGGAGCACATTGATAAAGCCGTTGATTTGATAAGGCGAAGGAGCGACAAAGCTATGCTAACGATGCCCTCAAAATGCGTATTGCTGACCGAGGGGCACTTTGTAACGCTATGTAAACTGAGAGGCTAAAGAAGCATCTAAAAAGATAGTGCCTTGGCTGGTGGTATACTTGGATAATGGGATGAGACCTTGCAGGGTGGTTGTAAGTGCCACCGAAAAATTATTCTGTAGGTGAGAAAAAGATATGGGACGCATGGTTAGAATTCTTTTGCTAATGGTCTTAATAGCGGTTGGTCTGAGCTTCCTTGCACAAGTCGGTCGTTTGCCTGGCTTCCAAACGATTGAGCTATCTTATAGCGATTTCCGAAACGAAGTGGCAGCAGGGAATGTCGCAGAAGTAACGATAACAGGTGATAGGGCGATTGGGACTTTCAAGAAGGTGAATAAAAACTTTAAGGTCCAGCTCCCTCCCGAACAAGCGCTCAATGAACTTTTGAGCTTCCTTAATGAACACAAAGTGAACGTGCGCTTTAAGCCACGCCCTTCTTGGGAGAGCGCTGGCAACATCCTGATGTTTATCGTATTAATGCTCTTCATGTTTGGCATCATTAGCTTCCTACTGCGCCAGATGACATATTCAAGCAGTCAAGCACTTTCGTTTGCACGTAGCAGGGCAAAGAGGTATGTCAAGGGTCAGAAGAGGGTCACATTTGAAGATGTTGCAGGATGCGATGAAGCTAAAGAGGAACTGCGTGAGGTAATAGAGTTCCTCAAGAACCCGCAAAGGTTTCAAGCCTTGGGCGCAAACATGCCTAAGGGAATATTGCTCCTTGGACCACCTGGGTGTGGTAAGACACTCCTTGCAAGGGCTGTAGCTGGTGAAGCTGATGTGCCGTTCATACATGCCAGTGGCTCTGAGTTCGTTGAGATGTTTGTCGGAGTAGGTGCAGCAAGGGTTAGAGACCTCTTTGAGCAGGCGAAAGCACTAAAGCCATGCATCATCTTCATTGATGAACTTGATGCTGTTGGTAGACTCAGGTTCGCTGGATTAGGCGGGGGACATGATGAGAGGGAACAAACACTCAACCAACTGCTCGTAGAGATGGATGGTTTTGATCCTAACACTGGTATTGTGCTGATGGCTGCAACTAACAGACCAGATGTGCTTGACCCTGCGCTCTTACGCCCGGGGAGGTTTGACAGGCGCATAGTCGTTGACTACCCAGACGCTGAAGCAAGGAAGCAAATCCTAAAGGTCCATGTGAGGGGTAAACCACTTGACAGTGATGTTGACCTTGATGTTCTGGCAAAGATGACGCCCGGCTTCTCTGGTGCTGATTTGGCGAACATGGTTAATGAGGCAGCTATATTGGCTGCAAGGAGAAACAAAGAGAAGATTAGCATGGCTGAATTTGAAGAAGCGCTCGAGAAAGTGGCAGCAGGTCCAGAGAGAAAAAGCAAACGCCTCAGCGATAACGAAAAGCGCATACTTGCGTATCATGAAGCTGGGCATGCTCTCGTATCAAAGTTGCTACCACATGGTCAGCAGGTGCGCAAAGTGACAGTGATACCGCGTGGTATGGCGCTCGGATACACATTGCAATTCCCATGGGAGGATAAACACCTTTGGACAAAGAGCGAACTGCTTGACCAGATAACTGGGCTACTTGCTGGGAGGGTCGTAGAGGAAATCATATTTGGTGAAGTAACAACAGGTGCTCAAAGCGACCTTGAACAAGCTTCCGAAATGGCGCGAAGGATGGTTTGCGAGTTTGGCATGTCAAGTCTCGGACCAATGACACTGGGAAGGAGAACAGGTCCAATATTTTTGGGCAGGGACTTGGTTGAGGACAGGAACTATAGCGAGGCAATGGCTAACGAGATAGACAGGGAAGTGAAAGCCATCATAACTGAGTGTTACGAGAGAGCCAAAAGGTTGGTTGAGCAAAACAAAGACATACTTGAACGCATAGTAGAGCGCTTGATGGAAAAGGAAAGCCTTTCGGGAGACGAGATTGATCAAATCATCGCTGAAATGAGAGGGAAGACAACAAGCGAGGTTCAAACAGCGAGTGTGACAACCGATGCTACAATAGATGGGAAAGGTGATGGAGCCGAAAACAACATTAGTTAAAGAGCACAATCTAAATGAACTCTGGGAACCGAGGTGAAATATCTCTAAGCCATGAGCGGAGAAGCAGTCAAGATAGTTGAAGAGAAACTTAAAAGGGCTGCCGAGCTCATTTCAAAAGGTGAGCATGAAAGCGCTCTCGAAGAGCTTATCAATGCCCGTGAGGTGATAAAGCATTGCCTATGCACTGCGAGGGAAAAGAAGGAGCTTAAGAAACTACAGTTTAGCTTGCTCATGAACATTGCCTATGCATTAAACGCCCTCCAGCGTTACGAGGAAGCACTCACCTACACTAATGACGCCTGCAAGAACTTCCCACGAAACCCGATGTGCAGTTATTTAAGAGCACAGGCTTTGATCGGTCTGAAGCGTTATGATGAGGCTGTCAAGGAGATAAAGCGAGCAAAAAATGGCTATAAGGATAATGCTGCAATGCTACTTCAGCTCGCCAAGATGGCATTTGAAATAGGTGCATATAAGCTGGCGAAGGATTGTTCCTTGAGAGCGATCTCGCTTGATAGCAAACTCATTGATGCTCACGTGCTTCTTGCGGAGAGCTTGAAAGAGATGGGTGATATAAACGGTGCCCTCAATGCACTCCTGACAGCGTTATCAAGCGCTGTGCAAGACTTACAGCTCAAGGTGAAAGCTTCCGAGCTATTCCGCATCCTTGGTGAAACAAAGAAAGCCATCAGTTTAATGGAGGAGGTTCTAAAAGAATCAGACGACCCAAACATAAGGATTGCCCTCGCTGAACTTTACATGGATATCGGAAACTACGCTAAGGTCGTGGAGCACTGTAAGGAGGCTTTGAAGAAAAATAAAAACGACCCATTGCTTCTCGACATACTCGCCTTCGCATACCTTCAGCTTGGCGAATTGGATGAGGCAATACAGGTGCTCGTGCGATTAGCTCATATAGCTCCAACTGATGTGTTTACAAGGTTTAAGTTAGCCACACTGTATCATCAAAAGGGAGCATACGCAAAAGCGATGCACGAGTATCAACGCGTCATAGCATTAGAGCCAAACGGGATTCTTTCAGAGCCTGCGAGGGCTGCTATACAACAGCTTGATGAAATTCAGCTACAACAGGTCTTCATGTTGAGCGCTGAAGACCCCGTCTTCAGGACAAAGCTCCTCAGGGACCCAATAAAGGCGCTCAGCGAAAGAGGTTTTTACCTCAGTGAAGCATCTTTAGAGATGCTCAAAAACCTTGACCCAACCATGATACCAAAGGAAAAAGGCATCACACCAGCTTGAGCTCCGTTGATAAATTAGCTCATTCACTCCCGTCATCGTTTTGATGCTCGGAGGTTAAAGAGCAAAACAGCGTTTCGTGCGGTTACATCAGCGATATCTTTTGTCGGCATTCCCAACGCAGTTGCAATGGATTCAACTACATGCATCAAATATGCTGGCTCATTCCTCTTACCCCTATGAGGAACCGGCGCAAGGTAGGGTGAATCAGTTTCTGCGAGTAATCTATCAAGCGGTATGGAGCGAATTACCTTTTGTAGCTCGCCTGAACTCTTAAAAGTTATATTGCCTGCCACACCAATGTGAAAACCAAGCTCAACAAACTCTGTTGCTATAGCCTCATCACCGCTGAAGCAGTGAGCAACAAGCCCTTTGAGCAAACCTTTGTAATTGCTCACTACATTGAGCACTTCTGATGCAGAGTTGCGCATATGTATTATCACTGGTTTTTTCACTTCACATGCGAGCTCAAGTTGTGCTTCAAATGCTTTGAATTGCTCATGCTTGGGTGAGAGGTTGCGGTAGAAATCAAGACCCGTTTCGCCCACTGCTACTACAACATCATTTAATGCAAGTTCTTTTAATCTTGCCAGCGCCTCCTTTGTAAGCGAGGTTGCATTGTGCGGGTGTATACCAACGGATGCCCAAACAAAGCCCTTAAATCTCACAGCTTGCTCAACCGCAACTTCGCTTGAGCTCAAATCATAACCAACATTTATGATCGCTTGCACTCCACGTTCTGTTGCCCTTTCCAAGACTGCTTCAAGGTCACCGCGAATTGCCGGATGATTCAAGTGGGCATGGCTGTCAACCATTTAATAACAACACCTTTGTTTTGCTATTCAATTGCATCAGCATCAACAACGCTGTTTGAAGGTATCACAACATTAGCCCACACTTTGACACCCGCCATTAACTTGCATCCATCTTCGATTACCGCGTCATCGCCAATGAAGGCGCCAAGCTCATCAAACCCAGTATCAATCCACTCGCCCCTCACGAATGAAAGCACATTCCCACTACGGCATTGGCGAGTATGCGTCAGGACACCATCACCAATAACTGCTCTATCACCGACGACGGATCTTTTCATTCTGACATTGTTTCCTATTCTTACACCGTCGCCTATGACACATTCTTCAAGCTCGCAATTTTGCCCTATGCTAACATTGTCACCTACAGCACAGCGCATTAGCTTTGAGCGCTCGCCTACAGTCACATAGCTACCGAGCACAGAAGGTCCAACGATGATCACCCCATCACCAATAATGCAATCACAACCACTTTCTACAGCACCAAAAACCTTCACACCTTTGCCAAGCCAACCACTTATGCATTGCTCCCTCAATTCATCCATTAGCCACTTAGCACAGCGCAGGATATCCCAAGGGTATGTTATCGGCATCCATCCATCTTCTGTTACTTCGTATCGCAGACCAAGCGAGGAAAGCTTTGGAACAACTTGGGTAAACATAAGCTCTTGCGTCTCGCTTGCCTCTATCTCCCTGAGCAATTCAAAGACGATTCGTGTTAAGGCATATGCACCCGTGCTGACGAGGCTTTTTGGAGGCGCGTCCTTCGGCTTCTCTATTATCGCATTAACGAATTCGCCATCAACGGACAGCACACCAAACCGCCACGGTTGCTCATGCGGTGCTGCAAGCACGCATATCTCATGTCCCTTAAGCGCTCTTATAGCATGACGCTTAAGCAGGTCATCCCCGTTGAGTAAGATGAATCGTTCCCCAACATGTTTTTCGGCACATAGGAGAGCATCACCAGTTCCCTTCTGTTCCGCTTGTTCAACATATGTTAGCTCCACATCAAAAAACCGTTTACCGAGCGCCTCCACAATTTGCCGTCCCTCGAACCCGATCACTATCACTGCCCTACTTACAAGACCTCTCAATTGGCTCAACAAATACTCAATTACTCTTTTCCCAGCCACTTTAAGCATCGGCTTCGGCTTGCGCAGCGTTAACGGGTATGTGCGAGTTGATTTACCAGCACACAATATGACTGCTTCATTTGCCTCCTTCAAAAAGCTCATCCTCAGAAAAGTTCACCTGCCCTTGCGCCAATGCCTGAGCGCCTTAAGCTGTTCTCTGATCAACACCTCGCTTGCGTTTTTCTTTGCCTTCTTCTTTATGGCGTTTGCCCAATCTTTGTATTCATCAAGCGTTACCTTCCTCATACCCTCAAGCTGTGAAAGGTATGCTGCCCCGGTAATAGCCTGCGTTTCCGCGCCCACAATGTGGTCGCATATCGGTTTTCGGTTTTGGAGCACACACTCAATCATCGTCCTTATCTCACCATAGAAACTTGATGGCCAATGAGTCCAATTAGGACCGCTCACATCAACACCCGTTGAATAGCCAAACGGGTCCGTGATCTCTATTTGCATTTTCCCATCCGTGAACTTAGGACGAGCTATTGCCTGTGTCCCGACAAACAATCCATCAATAGCGTCCTTCCCGCTCCAAGAACCTTCAACATGAGCGTCAGTCCACCTTCCTAAGTTCACATCCTCAAAATGCACAAGCAAATGTGCATCGTCTTCAACTTCAATCTCGCTTGGCATATTGGCAATGATGCGTTCCTTCACCTTTATGCATATGCCGTATGGTTCTGCAGCTTTCACCCATGTTGGCTTCATATCAAACCCAGCCAAGAACCATGCTGTCGTAATAGCATGCACAGCCATATCAACAAGCGAGCCACCCCCACTTACCATCGGATCCCAAAATGAAGACCTATTCTCTGGACCTTGGTGTGAGCAACTCAAAGAGATGAATTGCAGTTCACCAAATACACCACGTTGGATTAGCCTGCGCAATGTGTGATATAGAGGGTCGTAAATCCAGTTTTCATTGTGCTGGTAGAAACGCCCAGTCTCTTCAACTGCTTCAACAACATCCATGCATTCAAGCCATGTCCTGCACATCGGCTTCTCACACATAACATGTGCCCCAGACCTCAGCGATGCAATGGCAGCTGGCGCATGCGCATTTGGCATCGTGCAAATATCAACTACATCTGGCTTGACCTCTTTCAACATCTGCTCGTAATCACGATACAACTTCAATTCTTCAACATCCTTGAGGAGCTCCTCGGCTAACTCACCCCTACCAGATTCCCTAAGGTGGCTCGCTTGTTTCTCATACACATGCTTAACTGCCTTGAGCGACTCCATCAAACTTGCTTCGCTGATATCGCAGAGCGCTACCAACTTCGCTTCCGGTATTTGCGGATACGCTGGAAGATGTGCGCCACGAAATATTCCACCTGCACCTATAACGGCTACCCTAACACGCTCCATACCTCTTCACCTCCACTTAGCTTGGTATCAAGGATGCATCATTGCACTACCTTTGCCGTATCAGCCCAATCCTTAGGAACGACGACATTCAACGAATGCGGTATCACACGAGCACTTACAGGGGTTAAACATATCGGTTCACCATCAACGTGCGCAAGGACTCTCGGAGAGCTCACCAATTCCAACCACTTTGCGCGCCTGTAAAGGACACTGTTCAGATGCACATGATAGCCCAAAAGTGAAAGGGCAGCTTGCTTCAACCTTTCAATGCGACTCCGCGCAAAGAAGATGCATACATCAATGTAACCATCGCATGGGCTCGCTTTCGGTGTGAACTTGAAGTTCAAAGCATATGTTGGGACATTGCTTATGACGGTAAGCCATGCATCGGTTTTAAAACGCTCCCAACCGTCTATCCTGACTTCAACCAATGAAGGTCTGTAACGAAGCAGATGCCTTAACGAGGCTATAGCATACGCCCATTTCCCAAACCTGCGTTTGAAAGTTGGTTGTAGTTGATGAAGCACATGTGCATCAAACCCAATACCTGCCACACAGGCAAAATAACGATGATTTAGCAACCCCACATCTATGGAGATGATGTTACTACCAACTGCCACCTCGCAAGCTTCGTGGAGAGACAATGGGATATGAAAGTTAGTGGCAAAAGTGTTTCCGGTGCCAAGCGGTATGACAGCTATCGGTATTTTTGAGCCAACAAGCCCGTTCACAACTTCGTTTATTGTCCCATCGCCACCTATGACGACCACACGGTCAATATCATCATACCTCGCTCTAAGCGCTATCTTTGTAGCTTCTACAGGCTTACCAGTTTCAGTTACGCGGGACTCCACGCAAGAGTTACGAAGTAACCTTATCGCCTTTTCAACTTGCTCTGGATGAGTTTGAGCTACGATTGAATTGACAATGATAAGGAGGCGCATCTTTGGGAAGCGCTTTGCAAGCAAGATTTAATCTCGCCCAAAAGTGAGCTACAGCACAAAGTATACCCCTTCTTACTGCAAGCCCATGCTTTGTTCTCGGGATCAACAGGCTATGTGCGTGCTTCAACTACAAGCCTAATAGCAGTCCTTTCTTGTCCATCTATTACTACATCGCAAAATGACGGTATGCAGACTATATCAATGCCAGATGGCGCTAAGAAGCCTCTTGCTATCGCGATTGCTTTTATTGCTTGGTTGAGTGCGCCAGCGCCTATGATTTGTATTTCCACTCTACCCTTCTCACGGATGACGCCAGCGACAGCACCAGCAACGGCGTTTGGTTTTGACTTTGATGAAACCCTTAAAACTTCTGTGCGGTCTTGCTTATGGTGTTCCCGTTGAGCCATATCCGATCCGCCCCTGTGCTTTGTTATTCTTTGCTGTCGTGAATTATTCTTTCTATGCCACCTTCCTTGTTGTGCCTTTTCCATCTAACTCCCCCTTGCTATAGCAGCTGAAGAGACAACGACACTTAGCGTCGCTCAAATACACAATTTAGCTTCTTTGAGCAAACAATGCAAGGATGACATACCACCCTAAACTTGCTCACCTTCCGGTTCCATGACAACCAAACGCTGTATTGATTTTGCCTTACCAGTTACATCATCCACATCAACGAGCACAGAAGACAAAACCCCGTTACCAGTTGCCACCTCAAATTTTACTGGCAACTTCGTCACAAACCTTTGTATGATTAGCTCTGGCTTGACACCGATAACGCTCTCTAAAGGTCCAGTCATACCCACATCGGTTATGTAAGCAGTGCCCTTTGGGAGTATGCGTTCATCGGCTGTCATCACGTGTGTATGCGTCCCAAAGACAATACTCACCCTCCCATCAACATATCTTGCAAAAGCTTGTTTCTCAGAGGTTGCTTCAGCATGGAAATCAACGACAATTATGTTCGTCTTGGCGCTCACTTCGTCCAATATCCTGTCAATCGTCCTAAATGGGCACTCAAGTGCCTCCATGAACACGAGCCCGACAATGCACACAACGCATATAGCCTTGTCAGCAACACGAAACATTGCCCAACCATACCCCGGCGCTTCCTTAGGGTAGTTAGCTGGTCTCAGGACTCTCTCGTCCTTAGTTAGCCGTTCAATAATCTCTTTGTAGCGCCAAATGTGATTCCCAGTTGTGATGCAATCGGCACCAGCATTGAGCATTTCATCAACAGCCTGTGGTGTTATACCAAGCCCGCCAGAAGCGTTCTCACCGTTGGCGATAACAAAGTCAATAGCGTATTCCTCCCTCAGCCTCGGCAAAAGCTTATGAAGGGTTCTTCTACCAACCCTGCCAACAACATCCCCTACGCAAAGTATACGCATGCCTCTCCCCACCAAGCCTTTCAGTTTAACGAGCATACTCAACATGCCTTCTTTCCCTTATGACGACAACCTTCACTTGCCCTGGGTATTCGCACTGCTCTTCGATCGCCTTCGCTACATCTCGTGCAAGCTTTATAAGGCGAATGTCATCAACCCTGTCTGGGTTAACGATGACGCGTATTTCTCTTCCAGCCCTTATCGCATAAGCTTTTTGGACACCATCAAATGATAGCGCTATCTCCTCCATCTTTTGCAGCCTGCGTATGTAAGCCTCAAAGCTTTCCCTCCTTGCGCCCGGTCGTGATGCTGATATAGCATCAGCTAAGGCAATGAGGACTGCCTCAACACTCTCTGGCTCAACATCCTCATGGTGAGCGAGCATCGCCTTTATAACCTTCCCACTCTCTCCATATCTTCTCAGTATCTCAGCACCAATTTGAACATGTCCTCCATCAACCTGATGGTCAACTGCTTTTCCGATATCATGAAACAGACCTGCTCTTTTTGCAACCTCAACATCAGCGCCTATCTCACCAGCCATAGCCCCAGCAAGTATAGCTACTTCAACAGAGTGCCAAAGAACGCTTTGCCCAAAGCTCGCTCTAAACGCCAGCCTGCCAAGCAACTTCATAAGACCTTGTGGTACCCCACTCACCCCTGTTTCCATTAAAGCCGATTCTGCAGCTTTCATCATCCGAGCCTCAACATCTTGGCGTGCCTTCTCAACTGCCTCTTCAATGCTCGCTGGGTGGATTCTGCCATCAGCAATCAGCATCTCCATAGCTACTTTTGCTATTTCACGCCTAATAGGGTCAAAGGACGAAAGGACAATCGTTTCTGGAGTATCATCAATCACTACATCCACCCCTGTCAGCATCTCAAAGGTTCTAATGTTGCGTCCCTCTCGCCCGATTATCCTTCCTTTCATCTCCTCATTTGGGAGCGGGATAACGGTTACAGTTGAAGTTGTCGCAACTTGGACAGCACACCTTTGCATGGCTGTTACGAGTATCTCCTGCGCCCTCCTCTCAGCCTCTTCCTTCGCTTTCTCTTCGGCTTCCGCAATACGCCTCATAACTTCATCAGCCAGCTCTTCCTCAAGGACCGCAAGCAGTAACTTCTTAGCCTCAACAGTTGAAAGACCTGCAACCTCTTCAAGCTTGCGCTTATACTCGGCTTCCAATCCCTCAAGCTCCTTCTTGTGTTCGGCAAGCGCTTGCTCATACTTTTTTAGTTCCGCCTCACGGCTCTCAAGCGCTCTTTCCTTCTGTGTGAGCAAATCCTCCTTATCCCTCAAGCGTTCCTCAAGGCGCTGCAGTTCTTTGCGTCTCTCCCTCTGCTCTTGTTCAAACTCAACTCTAAGATGCTGCAACTCCTCCTGCGCACGAAGGATTTCTTGGATGCTCCTCTGTTCGGCTTCTCTCAAGTCTTTCTCCCTCTGTTGCAATTCCATCTCGCTTTTGCGTTTGTGCACTAACAAAGCTAAGTAACCAAGCGCTGCACCAAAGAGGAAACCAACGAGCAGGCTTAATGAGAGCAGGACAGCAAATGATTGTGCGTTCACTTTCTTCACCCCCTTTGGTCTTTGGGGGTAGCCGAGGGTAGGCTTTGGGGCTTAGCAGAGTCTGTTCAACTGCCCAATCATTTGACGAACTTATGTAGGTTCATCGCGAGTGAAGGCTTGACTTGGTGAACGTTCATGTATCCACTCACTGCTTTCAAAGAATCTCCACCCGATGTGATTGAACGCAAGCGCTATAGCTTTCACACTAAACCCACGCATTAACAACCGCTCCATCATACGCCTCTTTAGCTTCTTGATCTCTTCATTCGTTGCCCCATCAGTCTCGCTTGGCAAGTTCCTTTTACCCAGCCATTTGCGTAAAAGCTCAGTCGCTATCTTGGCTTCTTCAAACTCGTCAAAAGCCGAAATAGCGCCTTGTATGCACTCCTCTGGAAGCATCAGCCTTTTCATCTCGGCTATGAGTGCATACCTGCCCTTATTGCGACGCTCAATAGCAGACCGAACAATATCGGCAGCAAGACTATAATCGTTAACCAAGCCAATTTCCTTCAACCTCGCGATTGTTCTGGCTATAGTCTGCTCACTATAGCCACGCTTTTGCAACTTCACCTCAAGCTCACGGCTACTGTATTGCCTGCGAGAAAGCAAACGCATGCAATAATCAATTGCACTTTTACGTCTTACTCCCCTTGACCTACCCATCGGCTACTCACCCTTCTTTGAAGCAAGGAAGGGTAAACCAGCCAAACGCTCACTTAGCATTGCTACTCGCTAACCCCGACTGCAGCCTTTGAACGCTTTGCAGCGAGCTCCTCAAGCCAAGATGGTATTGGTATCCTTGCCATCTTGCGTATTTGAACCTCAATTTCGGCTGCCAGCTCGGGGTGTTGCTCAAGGTAGCGCCATGCGTTTTCCCTTCCTTGCCCAAGACGCTCATCTTTGTAGCTATACCAAGCCCCCACCTTGTTCACAATTTCATATTGCACTGCCACATCCAAAATGTTGCTGTATCTGCATATGCCTTTACCGAAGAGTATCTCAAAAGTTGCCTCCCTAAAGGGTGGTGCAACTTTATTCTTCACCACCTTCACATTGCATACAAGCCCAATCACATCATTCCCAGAGCGAATTGAATCCTCCTTGCTTATCCTGAGCCTCAGGGAAGCCCAAAACTTTAGCGCCCTACCACCCGGCGTCACTTCTGGGCTCCCAAAGATTATCCCGACTTTCTCCCTGACTTGGTTCACAAGCACTGCTGCAGTGCGTGAACGGTTTATTGAGCCCGCGAGTTTCCTCAAAGCTTGAGACATAAGCCTTGCCTGCAAACCCATGTGTTGGTCTCCCATTTCCCCTTCAAGTTCAGCCCTCGGGACAAGCGCAGCAACAGAATCAATCACCAGCACATCTACCGCACCACTGCGCACAAGCTCGTCTGCGATCTCAAGCGCTTGCTCGCCTGAGTCAGGTTGGGAGATGTAAAGCCTATCAAGGTCAATGCCTAATGCTGTGACATAGTTCCTGTCCATAGCATGTTCTGCATCAATGAACGCAGCTATACCTCCCATCTTCTGAGCCTCGGCGATTATGTGATACGCAAGAGTTGTCTTCCCAGAGCCTTCTGGTCCAAATATCTCTGTTATGCGTCCTCTCGGTATACCACCAACACCCACAGCAATATCAAGCCATATTGAGCCTGTCGGTATCACATCAACTGTAAGCTTTGTCGGTTGGTCGCTGAGGCGCATTATGCTCCCTTTACCGAACTTCTTCTCAATGTGGCTTATTGCGCTTTCAAGCGCTTTCAGCCTTTCACTGCTGATAGTCACTTGTGGTGTTGAAGGGGCTTCAGATACCTCGGCGACTTCCTCTTGCAAGGGCAGTGACTGCTCATCTTCCTTTGAGCGTTTTGGCATAAACAATTTCACCTCCCATCGTTTAAACGCATGCAAAATAACACGCCAAAAAGAAAGCTTAGCAAAACAGCGCCACAAGTCATTGTAGCACATCTTGGGTGGTGCTGTAGTCAGATGTGCAATGATATATAATAGCCATCAGAGAAAGCGTTGCGCTTTGTAGCACTGTTATGTTTTAGCACCATCCTCAAGGGGTGACAAAAGATGGATGAGGGAAAGAGGGGCATGTCGTTAAAAGAGTGGATGCGTTATTTGGAGGAGCAGGAGAAGGTAGCGAAAGGGGAAGCCAAGGACAAGGAGAGTAAGGAAGCAGAGCCACAACAGCAACCACGCCAAAGCTTCGTTCGCCCAAGACCTTCCTCTTGGGGTCGCCCTGCTCAACTTGGTGTCCATCGGTGGGAAACGACGACTCAACGCCCATATGTAATCCAAGAGCAAACGCAACCAGCGCAACAAATGACAACAGAGGATTTGAGCATGCGTGAGGAAACCAAGAAGCAGTTGGAGCGAAGGCGTTCACTTTGGGCAAGCATAAAGAGCCCAAGAAGCCAAAACAGGCTTGATGAGCTGTTTAAGCAAACACTGCTCCAAATAGCGAAGCTTCAAACGGATATCAATAGGCATGCTCACGAAAGCCCAAAATGGAAATTGCTAAGCAAGTTGCTTGACCCAGATATGTCAATAAGGGATGTAGCATTCCTGCTTGATGTATGTCAAACAACAGTCAGGCGATATACGAACTCAGGTTTGCTTGAACACTACAGAACTTCCGGAAATCAAAGGCGCTTCAAACTTAGCCATGTGCTCAACTTCTTGATGCGCTTTTTGAATGAAGGGCAAGAGCTAAAGGAGTAGGATCCCACGATAGCACTTGAAGATTGGGGTGGAGGTATTCTGGAAGAGAGGGAATATTGGGAACAGTATCGCCTTGAGCGCTCATATTGGTGGTTCGTCGGACGAAGGAAAATAGTGGCAATGCTCCTCAACAGCGTTGAAAAGCACCGATGCAGGATCATATTGGATGTTGGATGTGGGACAGGTGGCAACTTAGAGTTGCTATCGTCGTATGGCGTATGCATCGGTATTGATATCTCGCCGTTAGCGCTCTCAATCTGCAAGAAGCATTGGGATGGTAATCTCATATGCGCTGATGCATCTTCGCTTCCCTTCCGCAACTGTAGCGTTGATCTTGTTGCAGCGCTTGATGTCCTTGAACATTTGCAAGATGATGTCGCTGCACTCAGCGAGTTCTGGCGAATACTGAAACCTAACGGTCTCTTGATTATGACCGTTCCAGCTTTCATGTTCCTTTGGAGTGGGCACGATGTGGCTCTAAGACATTTCAGGAGATACACGATGAGCGAGCTCAAGATGAAGCTTAGGAAAGCTGGCTTTGTTACCCAAAAGCTTTCCTACGCCATATGCCCATTGCTCCCATTCGTGTTCATATTCCGAAAGTTGCAACTCATTGCACAACACAACATGAAGAAGCACACTGCTTTGATTGAGCTTCCAAAGCCACTCAATGAAGCACTGATAGCAATGCTGCAACTTGAGGCAACGTTGCTAAAATACATTGACTTGCCTTTCGGTGTCTCGCTCATCTGCAAAGCTATTAAGCCAAGCGTATAAAACCAAAAAATGAAACGAGGAGGTGCAAAGGGTGCGGTTAAGATTTATGCTGGCACTACTGGCGTTTATAGCGCATAGCTGTTGCTTGGCTATAACAAGGGTCAGCTCAACAAAAGTTATAGCAAGCTCACCGGCGATTGACGCTCAGCCGTGTTTCTCTGGCGATGGTAGCAAGCTTGTTTTTGTCTCCGGGAGGGATGGCAAAAACGAGATATGGATGGTTGATCTTTCAAGTGGCGATTTGAAGAAACTCGTGCATTGTGAATCTGTAGGTGAGTTCGCTGCCAAACCATCGTTAGCACGAGATGTGGACCTGCTTTCCTTTGTGAGCAACCGCTCAGGCAATATTGATGTTTGGCTGCTTGAACTAACAACCTGCAAGTTATATCAACTTACGGATTCACCCGGCATTGACTGGATGCCCGCTATATCACCGGACGGCAAGAGGGTGGCTTTTGTCTCCGACAGGGATGGAGTGGACGCCATATGGATACTTGAACTTGGCGATGAGAAGAAGTTTTTTAAGCTACGAAACAACGCTTGGGATCCAGCGTGGTCTCCGGATGGGAAGCGTTTGGCATTTGTCTCTGGCGATGATGAGGGAAGAGGCATATATGTTATGGACATATCCGAACGAACCGAGAAATTGATATTGCAGGGTGGTAGCTCGCCGTATTGGTCACCAGATGGAGAATGGCTTTGCGCCGTCAGGAGAAAGGGCAAGGCTTACGAATTGGTTATAGTCAGTGCAGATGGAAGCGTATGCAAAACACTTGCCCTTCCTTTTGATGAACCATCATCACCGTGCTGGTCACCGAAGGGAGACTTGATAGCATGTGATGCTCTCGTTGGTGGCAACAGGGAGATAATCCTCATACAGCTTGAAAGGCTTTTGCCATACGCAAAGATAACATCACCAAAGAATGGTGAGCGTGTTGAAGGCGTTATCAATGTGAGGGTAACTTTTAAAGTCCCTCACGGGAACGTAAAACGCATATCACTTGAGTATGGACTTGGTTTAAAACCGAGCGATTGGACAAGGTTAGATGTTAAAGCGCCAGTGGGGGTTAGTGAGCTAAACGATGAACCGATAGCTTCTTTGGATACAAGCCAAATAAGCGGTGCGTTCACCTTACGCTTACGTGTATACGATGAAGAGGATGATGTTGGTGAAGACAGGGTAACGGTATTTTCGGAGAGAGTTTATGGTGTCCAGTATGTTGAGCACACAGTCCCAGAGGAAATGATCACCTCAGATTCAGTCCAAGTCATAGTGAAGCTACGCAACATCGGGAAGCTCACCTGGCAACCATCTGGAAGGTATGCAGTGACACTCTCCTACCGTTGGAGAGATGCGGAAGGTAATGTTGTGCTTCGCGGTGGTCATTTCAACATCCCGAAAGTCGTGAACGAGTCTGAAGAAGTTCAAGTTGTAGCTACAGTTGTTGCGCCTGCTGACGCAGGTAGCTACACGCTTGAATGGGACTTATGTCACGGTGGCGCCATATGGTTTTCAGAGGAGGGTTGCCAATCGCTCACGATACCAGTGCGCGTTGTGAGACGCTACGCTGCACAAATCATATGGCACAACACACCACGAGATATGGTTCCAAGCCAAATATACACCATCAGAGTGAGGCTACGCAACACTGGCGCAATGCCATGGAACGCAAAGGATACAAAGGAGAAAGTCTACCTTTCATATCACTGGCTTGACCATCAAGGCGCAAAGCTTGATGAACAACCGATAATGAACTTGATTGAGGAACAGGTGAAGGCAGGCGATACAGTTGAGGTCATAGCGAGGGTGCGTTCACCATCAATTGTGGGTGAGTATAAGCTTGTGTGGGATATGTTCGTTCAAGGTCAAGGGAATATGCAGCATTGGTTCTCCGATATGGGAAGTAAATTTGAAGCCTATCCAGTGAGTGTTAAGGCGCCTTATTCAGTGGTATACCTTTGGCACAACACCCCAACAACAATGCTACCTGGTCAAATTTATCTCGTAAACTTGCGCCTCAAGAATGAAGGGGCACTCGCGTGGGAAAGCAAAGGGATTAGAGGAGTTTGCGTGGTGTATCGGTGGGTCGATGAAAGTGGGAAAAGCGTTTTTGCACCAACAATAGAGACACCAATGCCTTACGATGTCATGCCAGGGGAAACAGTTGAAGTTGCTGCGAAGATACAAGCTCCACCTGTTGCTGGGAACTATACATTGCACTGGGATTTGTTGAAGGGTGGGAATGTGCTTTTCTCTCACATGGGTTCGCCAACGCTCAAAGTTGATGTAATGGTTCAGCGCCAAGTATGTGCTGCTGAGTTCCAAGTGCTTTCACATCCCACAACGATGGTGGCAGGACATGAGTATGAGGTTGAAATCACGATTGTAAATCGTGGTGCAATGACTTGGCTGGCTGGCGGTGAGCGACCAGTAACGATAAGCTATTGCTGGCTTGACGAGAATGGAAATGAACTTAAAGATGTTGTGCAGCTTAGGACACCTCTGCCAAAGGATGTGAAGTTTGGTGAACTGGTAAAAGTTAAAGCGAGAGTTTGCGCTCCAAGGTTAACTGGTAAATGGACATTGCGTTGGGATTTGTATATGGAAGGGATAGGCTGGTTTGGTAAGGTTGGTTCACCTACGCTGAATGTCCCTGTCACTGTCACTGCTGAATACGATTACGAGGTTGCATCACATGATATTCCAAGCGAGCTCGTCAGTGGACAAGCTTATACCGTTAGGATACGGCTGTGCAACAAAAGCGCATTCACATGGCGTGCAACTGGTGACGAAGTAACACAACTTGGATGTAAGTGGCTTGATGAAAAGGGGTTCGTTGTTGAGAGCTCCATTGTCGCCAACATGCCAAAAGACATACAGCCAAATGAAATAGTTGAGTTTGAAGTTACGTTGCGCTCGCCTAAGAAGGCTGGAACATATACGCTAAAGTTGGACATGGTGTATATGCGCAAAATATGGTTTGAGGAAAAGGGTGCTCAACCGCTCTCCTTACAAGTCAGCGTCAGATAAAAGACTGCATGAGTGAGGTGAGGGAACATGAAGCGAATGCTCACAATATTTGCGGTGTTTTCCCTCGCACTCATGTGTGGCTATAAGCTTGGCAAGGAGAGCGCCCATAAGAGCGTTAAGAGTAACCCACCAACACCCTCGTTATTTTCTGACAGCGTGGTTGCACGCACAGAAACTCCTTCATGGCAGAAGGCGTTTGCGAATATAGCTAAGAGAGCCGAACCTGCCGTTGTGCACATAAGAGCTGTCAGGGTTGTGGCTGACCCTTTTGAGCAGTTGCTACATGAGTTCTTTGGGGAACCACTGCCACGAAGGGAAGGTATAGGTTCTGGCTTCATATTCAGAAGCGATGGCTACATACTCACAAACTTTCATGTGATTGAAGGAGCGAGAAACATACGCATCGGATTGCACGACAAAACAGAGCTAACAGCAACCACTGTAGGTGCTGACCCATGGCTTGACCTTGCTGTTTTGAAAGTGAACACAAACAAGCTTCTACCAACACTTGAGTTTGGTGACTCTGACGCAGTTGAAGTTGGTGATTGGGCGATAGCTATAGGCAACCCATTTGGGCTTGGACAAACGGTTACAATCGGCTTCATCAACGCAAAGGAAAGGGAGTTTGAATCTGTTGAAGGCAGGAGAAGCGTCCACTCATACATTCAGACGAGCGCCCTCATCAACCCCGGTAACAGCGGAGGACCACTGCTTGACCTAAACGGTAGGGTCATTGGCATCAACACATTTATCTACAACCCTGCAGGAGAGAGATTTGGAATAGGTATTGGTTTTGCGATCCCAATCAACACTGTGAAAGCATTGCTTGATAGGTTAATGAGAGGCGGAATAGTTGAACACGCCTACCTTGGTGTAGTCGTTGAAAGTGCAGACAAGCCAGAAGTAGCACGCTATGGCATAAAGCCGAGGGAAGGTGCACTCATACTGAAGGTCCATCCGCAAAGCCCAGCTGCAAACGCAGGAATACAAGCAGGCGATATAATCATCCGCTTCAATGGCAAGCCAATACACTCGGGGATAAATCTGATAAGAGAAGTTTGGATTGCCGAGCCATACTCAGAAGCAGTAATTGAACTTTTGCGCAATGAGCAACTACTCAAAATAAAGGTGCGATTAGGCAGGGCGCAAATGTGATGAGCTACAGGTTTGGTGAGCCGAAGCTAAATGTGGTTAAGAAGATAGCTTTAGCAGCGTTCCTTGTTCTGCTGTGCTTCCCACAGGCTATCTATAGTGACCAGAAGCGAGCGCTTGCTAAGAGGGCGATCATAATCACCATTGATGGGCTTGCCTCGTGGGTGCTCAAAGAAGCAAATGCGCCAAACATCCGTTGGCTCATGGAAAATGGTTGCTACTCACTCAACGCTGTAACTGTTGACCCACCCGCAACATTGCCCGCGCATGTCTCGCTCTTCACAGCCGTCCCACCATCCGTTCACGGCTTTGACTTTGATACCTACATCCCAGAGAGGGGATATGTGCAACGCCGAACGCTCTTTGCATATGCGAAAGCTGCGGGGATGAAAACAGCAATCGTGGTGGGCAAAAAGAAACTCCTGCACCTTGCTAATCCGAAGTGGGTTGACTATGCACCGCAGATTAAAAAAGCCAATGCAGTAAAAGTAACATCGGTCGCACTTGATTATCTAAAGCGCATTCAACCGCAATTGTTATTCATTCACATGCCAGATCCAGATTGGCTCGGACATAAATATGGTTGGGGAAGCAAAGCACAACTTGCTTCCATCACAGAATGCGATAAGCATATTGGCGCTATCGTAAAGGCGTTGAACGAAATGAAGATGTGGGAAGATTTGTTGCTTGTGGTGACAGCAGATCATGGTGGTGAAGGCAGAGGACATTATGGCAATAGCGACAAAGTCAAGTTGATACCGTTCATTGCATCTGGTGGTGCAATGAAATTGCGTGGGGAGCTAAGCCATCCAATTTCAATTTGCGATATCGCTCCTGTAGTTGCTTTCCTCCTTTCCTTGCCCATCCCAAAGGAATGGGAAGAAAGGGCAATGAGGGTAATACCTATGCATCGTGGTGTTAGAATTTCAAGCCTGCAACATAAGCTTCATAAAACATCGCTTCAAATGCCCAAACGGGCAACCACTCCTTTCCTAACGCTATCAAAATGATGTGACTATTGTGGTTGCCATGTTCACCAAGTTCTCACGCCCACAGAGCCTTTAGAAGGGTGTGATTCATATGATTCGCATGATGATGGGTGTTCTCTTTCTCTCTGCTGTGATTGGAAGCTTCGGTGTATGCGCAGCTTCTTTAGCACGCCAAGGCGTTTTACAACGCAGCGAGGTTTGGGAAAGCAAGGACAGCCCTATACGAATTGATGGCGAGTTGCGCATACCAAAGGGTGTAACGCTAACGATAGAACCAGAGGTTACTGTTGAGTTTGGTGAGAAAGGTAGCATAGTCGTCATGGGTGAGCTGAGAGCCATAGGAACTGCTACAAAGCCAATCCTGTTCAGAGGTGCAAACGAAGACTTGTGGAGGAAGGGCTCTGCTACAGGCATAATCGTTTCTGGCACAGCAAGACCCGCTGATGAGCTTGGAAATAAAGGGACTTCCTTCAAATACTGTGTGTTCAAGCATTTGAGACAGCCTCTAAACGCTGAGGCGAAAGTCTATGTTGGCTATTGCTGGTTTGAGGATGTTGGCTCACTTAACAAGCTTGAGTTTGCTGTCACATTGCGCTGTGGCGTAATTGAATTCTCGCGCATAAGGAGATGTGGGATGGGTGCTCTTATGCTTGGCGAAGATGCTGTTGGACGCTACTGCCTTATTGAAGATGGGCTTGCTGATGCCGTTGGTGGCGATGCATATCTTGAGCACTGCACGATACGCAACTTCAAGCGATTTGCGCTATCTGAAGTTGGCAGGTCGTTTGAGCTTTTTTGGTGCCATGTAAGCAGGTGTGGGACATTCGCGGCGTTGCCGAACGCTGATGGGCGGTTCCCAAAGATCGTGATTGAAGATGTGACAATAACAGACATGGGTGAAGAACAGGGTTGGGGTGCATTGCATATCCGTAAAAGCCCAATGTCTCGCGAAAGGCTTCTCAAGATAACTACACGGGGCAACTGCAATAGAGTTATTTCAAAGGTTTTGATAAGCGACGCTGTTGGCGGACATGAAATAGTTGCCCAACGCATATGGTGGGGGAAGAGCAACCCCGATACAAGTGATGAAAGTTTGTTCCAAGGTGTGGGAAGCAAATTCAACATCTTCCCAGTCATACCTTCTGACCCATATTTGCAGCGCATGTCACATGAAGGTGCTGTAGTTGATGCTGATGGTAACCTTGTGGCTGATGCGATGGTGTGGGTTCTTGATTCACGCACATCACCATCATCAACAAATGAACATGGTGTCTTTAGAATAGACGGTTCTGTGCCTGGCGTTTACACGCTCTATGCGTATCGTCCTTGGATTGGTGAAGGGTGCGCAACAGCAGATTGGGCGTTTGCTGGCGAAGTATGTCGCACAATGGGATTTGTAAAGGGAAAGCAAGAAGCCTTGGTCATAAGGCTTTCGGGTAAATCGCAACAATGATAGCAGATGAAGACGCAACTTCGGCTTTAAAAGGGCTGTCAGTTTAGGTTGAACAAAAACACAAGATGGAGGGGAGAACCAAGAGCAATGAGGTTCCGTTGCGCAAGCAACAAAGGCATTACACTGGTCGTTGCCATCTTCTTCGGTTTCAACATAGCGCTGCTTCACAGCCTCACAACAATGGCTGGGACTGCTGACGAGGATTTCGCATTTGCGGTTCGGTTGTATCAGAAGGAGGAGTTAGAGCTCGCCATTGAGGAGTTTGAAAAGTTCGTGAAGCAGCATAAAAACGATGAGCGTATCCCAGAAGCTCTTATTGTTCTTGGGGATTGCTACTTCAGGCTAAAACGGTATGAGCAAGCTGTAAAAGCGTTTCAGAGCGCTGCAAAGGAAGCTGCGGTTAGAGGCAGAGCTGATGTTGAGGCAAGGGCAACATATTGGGTTGGAGAATCTTACTATCAGATGCGGAAGTATGACGAAGCAATAAGTTGGTATGAGACAGTGCTAAAGAAGTTCCCGAAGGGTGTTGAAGCACCGTATGCACTTTATTCGCTCGGTTTAGCTATGCGTGAGCTCGGGAAGAAAGAGGAAGCACTGTCATACTTTAAGCGTTGCGTAGATACTTTCCCAGAGAGCGAAGTTGCACCGCAATGTCAATGGCTCATCGGTGAATGCCTCCTTGACCTGAAGCGCTACGAAGAAGCTAAGAGCGCCTATGAGGAAGTGCTAAAACGATACCCAAAGTCAAAAGAGGTCGCAGACGCCCTTCTAGGGCTTGGGTGGGTCAACTTTGAGCAAGGAAATTACGAGGAGGCAGCAAAGCTTTTTAACAATGTCGCAAAACACCACCCTGATACACATGCTGGCAAAGAAGCTGTTGTTAGGGAAGCCGATTGCTATTTCAACCTTAAACACTATGAGCAGGCTCTCGAGCTCTATAGGAAGGTAGCCGAGAATAGGGAAAGCCCGTTTGCAGACCATGCCATTTACTGGAGTGGGCAATGTTTGCTGCGCATCAAGCAACCGCAAGCTGCAGCAACCCAATTCTTGCTCCTCATAAGAGCTATGCCTAATTCACCGTATGTTGCAAGGGCATACTCTGCCCTCGGAGAAGCATACATGGTAATGGAGAGGTTTCAAGAAGCTGAGGAAGCATTCAGGATGGCGCTTAAGCATGTTAAGGAGCAAAAGGAAGCTTCCCTCGTAAGTGCCACCCTCGCCGACTGCTTGCTGAAACAAGGAAAGTTTGACGAAGCCTCAAAACTTGTTGCTGAACTGCTCAAACGGATGCCCGAGGATAAAAACATGAAAGCGCTGGTCGCTAACTTAGTGAGGCAGTTGGCTCAAGTTGGGGACATCAACATGGTCACAAAGCTGATTGAAGGTATAAAGCCTCCCGAGGAAGTGTTGGAAGAAATGGCATTAGCACTGTTTGAGAGAGGCAAGAAGGCTTACGAGAACAAGGACTATGAGACTGCTGAAAGCGTTTACAAGCTTTTGCTTGAGCGCTTCCAGAAGACGAGCGTCACTTCGGCTGTTCTTTTTGCGCTTGGTGCTGTGCATTACGTTCGTGAGCGTTATGGCGAAGCTGAAGCTGTCTATGCTGAACTCTTAAAGCGCTTCCCGGGCGATAAGTTTGCAGCCGAGGCACGCTACTGGCGTGCAAATTCGCTTTGGATGCTTAAGCGCTTCGCTGAAGCCCATGAGGAATTCTCAGCGTTCATAAAATCTGGCTTAAAGGACGAGGCTAAAGTTGCAACAGCACTTTACAGGGATGGGCTTTGCCTTTATGAGTTGAAGCGATTTGAGGAGGCTGCTTCAAATTTTGAACTCCTGTTGAGGGAGTATCCGAACTCAGAACTTTGCGACGATGCGCTCTACCAGCTGAGCTGGGTCTACATAGACGCAGATAAACGAGATAACGCAATGAAAGCACTTAGGAGGCTAATAGAACAGCACAAGCAAAGCCAATATGTCCCAGAGGCTCATTTCCTTATTGGGGAGCTATTGCTGATGCAAAAGCAGCCTGATGAAGCCATTACGCATTACGAGGAGTGCATCAAACTCTCGTCAGGCAAGGATGAAGAGCTATGCGGTAAAGCATATTACAGGTATGGATGGGCACTTTTGACACTGAAGCGAAGGGCTGAAGCGCTTAGAGCGTTTGAGGAGGCGCTAAAGAGACAGCTACCTGATGACATAAAGGCTGACGCCATCTTACAGCTTGGTTACCTACAATTCAATGAGCGCAAGTTTAGTGAGGCTTTGTCTTCTTTTGAGCGCTTGCTCAAAGAGCATCAACAATCCCCTCTTTCCAAGTTCGCTCTCTTATACAAAGGCAAATGCTTGAATGAGCTTAACAAGTTCACCGAAGCCGAAGTTGTGCTACAGCAATTGATTGAGAAGTATCCGAACGAAGCATTTATAGCGAGCGCAAAGTTTGAACTTGCATGGGCTAAGCAGAACAGAAAACAGTTTGATACAGCTATTGAGCTATACAAAAGTGTTGCATCGTCTGAAGGGGCTGGCGAGTTAGCTGTTGAAGCACAGTTTAGGGTAGGCGAATGTATGTTATCAAAGGGTGACCCAAAAGAAGCGCTGAGGGAGTTTTTGAGGGTCGCCTTACTTTACGAAGATGTGCCAGAGTGGGCTGCTGCTGCACATTTCTATGCGGGGCTATGCTATGAGCAACTCGGTGAGAGTGAGAAAGCCGAAAAAGCTTACAAGACGGTGCTTGAGAAGTATCCGCAAACGAAGTGGGCGGAGAAGGCAAAGGAGAGCTTAAAGAAATTGAGCAAGTGATGTTTGCACATCTCTTTGACAAGGGGGCGAGAGGATGAGCAGTGTAATTGAATTCATCATGAGGGGCGGACCGTTTGAGCTTGTGCTCTTAGTTTGCTCAATAGTTATGGTCGCTCTGTTTCTTGAGCGCCTTTGGACATACCATATCATCACGCGCAAAAACCGCATCGTCAAAAAAGAAGTTGAAGAAGCACTGAAGCGTGGCATGACAAGCGATGCACTGAGGGCTTGCGAAGCCAATGTCAGCACCATAGGGGCAGTGGTAGCAGCTGGGTTGCGTAGGATGCACATGGGCGTTGATGTCATGCAAGATGCTATGAGTTTTGCTATTGCTTCAATGCAGTCATTCCTTGAGAAGTATCTTGTCTGGCTGTCAACGATTGCGACCATTGCGCCACTGCTTGGTTTCCTTGGGACTGTCTCGGGGCTATACAAGGCTTTCGTCCAAGTCACTGTCTATGGGCTTGGAGACCCAACAAAGTTTGCAGCTGGTGTCGCTGAGGCTTTAATAACAACTGTCACAGGGCTTGTGATAGCTATACCTGCAAACCTCGCTTACAATTATTTCATCAACAAGGTTGATGCCTTCACAATTGAAATGGAAGCTGTAGCAAGGGAATTGATAGAACTGCAACAAACTACAGCATGCCAAGGGGCAGGTGACAAGAGTGCGGTTGCAGCGAAGTAGGAGAAGAATTGTGCCAACAATACCAATGGTGACGATGGCTGATATAGCTTTCCTGCTCATCATCTTCTTCATATTGACAACAACATTCTCGCGAGATACAGGCTTGAAGCTGAAGCTTCCGGGCGCACTATCACCACAGCCAATAAAGCCACAGGAAATAACAATCCGTATAACTGCAGACAGGCAAATATATGTGGATGACCAACCTGTCCTCCCTTCGCAACTTGAAGGCGTGCTAAGGAAAAGAATAAATGAAACCGGCTTGAGGGAAGTGACAATCCGCGGTGATGCTGAAATACCATACTGGGTAGCCGTTGCTGTCATGGATACAGTGAAGAGAGTCGGGGCAAGAGCAGCAGCAATTGCTGCAGAGCCAGTCCCGAGGATTGAATGGGAACGGTGGGAGAAAAAGAAATAGCGCTTCAAACATGTTGCAACAGCCAATCACACTCGTTGAAAAACACGCAACCACAAAGACAGCAAAAGCCTCTTAATGGGTGAAGAGTAAAGCACCAACAAGAGGGTGATGAATTAGCCATGAGCAAATTGCAACTCATAAACGGTTTTATAGGTTACACATCAATGCTTTCTCGGCAGGCAGATATACGCCTGCTTAAATGCGTCTTGCTTTCTACTCTCTTACACACGATGCTTTTGCCACTTGGCGCAATTCAGTTTGGCGGTGTGCAGTTCCAGCAAAGGGAATCCGTCATAAGAGTTGAAATTGAGCAATTAGAAAGCGAGCCGATGCGTGAGCAACCAGTGGTGAGCAAGCGGGAAGTTGAAAGGAAGATAACTTTTCAAAAGCCGGTTAAAACGCCTCAAGTGGCTTCAAGAAAAGTCACGCAACCAAGACATGCAATCGCACCAGTTGGCAGTAGGAAACCACCGGTCGTTCAGCAAGTGCCTGAAGAAGCTATGCCACATCGCCTTAAACAGCCCGTTCAACAACCAGAGGAAAGTATCTTTGAGCATGAGCCTAAACGCGTTGCGGTTCGCCCAAGACTTGAACCAGCTTTGCACGAACAGCCAAGCTTCGAAATGCCAACTCAAAAAACTGAGACCACAAGAGAACAATTGGTGGCGCAAAGACTACGTGAGCAACCAACAAGCAAGCTTATGCCAAAGTTTGGGCGAGAGCATTTAACGATGCGCCAAGACATTATACCAACGCAGGCTGAGTTACCATCGTCGGAACGGACTACATCAAGAGTTGTTGAAGTTGTCCGTTCACTGACGAAGATGACTGCCAAGCCAGAAGCAACCACTTCATCACCGATGACGCTGCCGAATGTTTCGGGCATAGGTGCTGAAAGGAGTCCGGGGGTAGCAACACCAGCACCACAAGAGGATGAGCTTGTGCGCATCGCGGAGGCTCCATCAGGGAAGCTTGGCTATCCAACACGGAAAGAACTACCAAAGCCAATGAAGGCACCAATTGCGGTAAATGTAGTCCCACCAGGCAAAGGGGGAGCAAAGCAAATAGGAGAAATTGATGTTGGTGGTGGTTCTGGTGCTCATGGTCCTCAAAGGGTGATGATAGGTAGACCGCCAGAAAGCGGAGTGGGGTTGTCACAGCCGCGTCCAATGGCATTTGGCTCTGGAACTGCAATGGAGGGTGGTGGGCGTATCGGGAGCACATTACTTGACCAATTGATTGGTGCTCTACGTCCCACGGAAAGCGTCTCTGGCGTGGGTGAGGGCTACGGTGGTAGGGGTGGTGATAAACTTCGTCCGGGTAGGGTTGTTGGCGCAGGAGAGCTACTCCAAGGGCGTGGGAAGCCAACAGTTGGTGGCTTTGGTGGCATAGGCGGTGGTGGTGCAGGAATAGGTGAAGGCGCAGGGGCAGGCACTGGTGCTGGGGCTGGTCCGGGCGCATTTGGTATGCCTCGTTCACCATCGCGAGGTAGTGGCACTGGAGTTGGTGGCGAAGGCATTGGTGCACCACAACTTCTTGGTCAGCCAGAGAAAGGTGGCGGTGGAAGCGGCACTGGCACATCAGGTAGAGGCTATGGGAGTGGCAGTGGCTATGTTTCTGGCACAGGTCCATTTGCAGGTGGAAGCGGTGTTGGTTCAGTCGGGCGCGGTGGTGGCGGTGGCATGAAAGCCACTCCCGGCGCACCAGCAATAGGTTTTGGCAGTGATGTATCTGGCTATCGCAAAGGTGTTAAGGCAGGAGGTGGAAGTGGGCTTGGTGAACCACCACAAGGGACTTCACCAAAAGGTCTCTTAGGGCGCCCCGGAGGTAAAGGCACTCAGACAACGCCCTCTACAGGTGAGCGCCCTCAACCAATTTCGGGTGGAGGTGGCGCTTCTGGCACAGGCAAGACTGGCATTGCCACACATGGGATGCCTGTAAAGCGTGAAGATGTGGGACGGCGAATCAGGTTTACCACTATACCAGAGTCAACTGAGGGTGGCTTGTTTACGAACATAGGCGGCGAGTTCATGCGCCACCCAGTCATCGCCATCGTTGATAAGTCAAACTGGGATGTCCACATCAACAGGGTGCATAATGTTCTGCGAGAGCTTAACAGGCGCACAAAGATACGCACCCTTGAAGTAGAAAGGAAAATCCCACTGAAGCTTGAAGCAATTAAAGATGTGCCAATACTCTTCATCTACGGTGAAGAGGCATTTGAGCTAACAGAGGAAGAAGCACAAGCGTTGCGTGAGTATGTCCGTCTCGGCGGAACAATTTATGGTGATAGTTCACATGGTCCGTTTGATGTATCTTTCATGCGCCAGATGTGCAAAGTGTTTGGGAAACGAATGTCCGACTGGGAAGAACTTCCAATATCACATCCTGTCTTCAACGCCTTCTACAAGATAAACGCTGTCCCGCCGGGAGACCTCGGTGAAGATTACCCCATACTGGCTCTTAACATTGATGGCAGACATGCGGTCATCTACTCACGCAATGACTACAGCGATGTGATATGCGACCATCACCCTGGTAAGGTTGCCCCACCAATACCGCCACAAGTTAAAGAGCTCGCCATCCGTCTCAACATCAATATCGTTGTTTACGCACTCAAGCACTGGCAAGAAAGACAAGCAAAGTGAGGAATAGCATACCCATACTGCAAGTAACGCCTCTAATTGCACTTCCATGCTACAGGCTTCATTCAGTAGTTGATAATGCACACGAGGCAAATCATGTCAAAGCAGTTTGACACCGAATGAATTTGGCACTTTGTAATTCATCATCAACTCCATGTCCCCTATCCTGTCGCTTATCCCTCATTGGCTAAAGGCACTGGCAACGTAGTTTTAGAACATGCTCACCTTCCCTTAAAGATGAACTCGTGATCTCGTCATCAAATGCGTAAAAGCTTGCGGGCGTTTTCTCCGAGTATTAGCGCTTCATCCTGTGGTGGTAACGACAGCAGCTTTATTTTCTGGAGCTCAAGTGCTGGGTGAAGCAAAGGACCGTCAGAGCCAAAAAGAAGTTTTGATGGACCAGCGCGCATAACAGCCTCATAGAGGTAGTCAAAGAAACGGACACCTGATGTGTCAGCATAGATGTTTCCGTATCGTGAGAGCAAATACGGCATGAATTGGAACACGCGCCAGTCATCAGAGAAGCTCCCAAGATGGGCTACAACGAATGCCACATCGCTAAACTCAGATGCAAGCAGTGATAGCACTTCAACTTTACCAGCTACATCCACAAGTATTGGTAAACCCATCTCGGAAGCAACCTCGCACAACTCCCTCGTTGGCAAAGCCTCGGAAGCATGAACCTTAATCCCTTTAAAGCCGTATTCCTCAACAGCCTTCCTGAGCATGCGCTCAATCATGCCGGCGTCCCTCTTTGGGTGTATCCGCGCAAAACCGATGAGCTTATCTTCATGCTCTGAAACTATTTGTGCAACTTCAGCATTTGCGCGCTCGTAATTTTCGCTTGTGATCGCAAAAACGACAGTCTTATCAATTCCAGCTTGTTCAGCCCTCTCAAGGTATAGCTCTATGTTCGCTCTTGTTGTCCAAGGGGCTTGCAACTCTTCACCTGTCCCAACATGGCAATGAAAGTCAATGACCATAGATTCTCACCTCCGGAGTTTTTCATTGCATTTCAAACTCGCGTTCAACCCACTTGAAAATGGCTTCATAAAGTGAAAGGACGCAAAAGACAATACCAACTGCTATGGCAATGTGCGCTATGGCGAGTTGAAGCACAATTGATAGCCAAAGGATGCTTTGCATTCGCTTCCTCCTCTCGTTTGCTATGCGCATTAGCTCATCGGATATCGTTCCTGTTTTCTCGCCCGTGTGGAGCAATGACCTTTCTGACTGATTGAAAAAGGCTGAGAGCACTTCCGATAAGCTTTTGCCAGATTGGACAGCTTTGGCTACAGCTATCGCCCTTGCCTTCAGCATCGGCACATCTATGGTTTCAGAACTTACCTCCAACGCTTTATGAGCACTCATACCCGCATCAATTGCTTGTGCAAGCGCGAGTGAAAAGTTAGCAATCGTTCTGTGCACTATAGCACCGCCAAAGATTGGTATAAGTGAGATGAATTGCCTGATGATGGGGCTAACTTTTGGCGCATGTGAAAGTGAGCGCAGAAAGCGCATCAGCAACCAGATTAAGAGTAAAGCTGGTAGAATGCGCTTTAGCGTCAGGAAGAGATACCACTGAAAACCTTTAAGCAATGCACTTGGCAGTGGTAGGACAAAAATCAGCGCCAATATGCACACGCTTAAATAAAGCTTGCTCCACTTCCATCGGCGTTGCCATGTGGCTTCAAACTCATATTGCTCGGCAGCAAATGAGAGCATCCTCGCAAGTCCACCTGTAAGCTCCCCAACCCTCACTACACCGATAAGCCAATCATCAACGAAGAAGCGTGAATTTAACATCGCCTCTGAGAGCCCTTTGCCCGATGCACATTCGCTTGCAAGCAATCCATAGATGTTGCGCATCTTTTTGCTTGCTGATGCCTCTTGAAGCATCTTCAGCGCCTCATATGGCGTCATGCCAGAATGCAACGCTGTGCTTAACTGGCGAAGCATCATGGCTATGTCATCTTTGCGAAGATGCCTTTGTAGCAGTAGCATCATACTTCTTACCTCACTTTGTGTTGGCTCGTATCAATGCAATCAACGGACATTGAACTCGTGCGTGAAGGCTTGCAAAATGTTAGTGTGCTTCATCGTGTGCTTGTAAACTATCTTGTGGCAATCCTTCTTGAACTTCACTGTTTGTGAGGTGAGGATGAGATGCTCGGTTTGCGATACCTTGGGCGTGGTAAGGTAGCTGTGCATGAATATCCAGACCCAAAGCCAAAAGAAGGCGAAGTCATCGTTAAGGTTGAGGTAGCTGCCATATGTGGCAGTGACTTGCACTCCCTCTTATCCGATGCTCCCTTGGAGTCAAACACGGGGCACGAAGCCGTAGGAATCATCGTTGATGCTTCAAAGTCCGCGCTTTGGAAAGAGGGTGATAGGGTGGGAATTTACGCTGTGTGGGGATGCGGTAAGTGCTCTTGGTGCAACTATGGCGTCTATACATTTTGTGACGACCGAAGAGGCTGCAGTGGATTGCAAACTCAACTTGTATCAGTCCCAGAGCATATACCGTTGCCATTGCCCGATGATGTTGACTTCAAAGCTGGTGTGCTCTTAACAGGCGACGGGTTTGGCACTCCATACCACGCATGTAAACGCATGAACATAAAAGCTGGCGATTTCGTTTCTGTTATAGGTTGTGGACCAATCGGGCTTGGGTGCACACTATACCTTGCATATGCTGGTGCACGCGTCATAGCGATTGATGTGCGGGATGAGAGGTTGAGATACGCAAAGGAGCTTGGAGCTGAATTCACCATCAACGTAGTATCACAGGATGCCATTAGCATCGTGAGAGATATAACTTCTGGCGCTATGTCAGATGGCGTAGTGGAAGCATCAGGGCGTCCCGAAGGCTTTAACTTAGCCATGCAGCTTGTAGGGAAAGGAGGTAAGGTAGCCTGTATAGGCGAGAACAGGGAAGTCACAGTGAACATAGGTCAGCTCATCCGAGGCGACATAACGGTCTTCGGAAGCTGGTATTACCACAGATACGAATACTGGGAGATGCTCAGGCTATACAGAAGGGGCTTAGATGTGCGTAAACTCATATCACACGAATTCAAGCTCCAAGAGGCGCAAAAGGCTTTTGATGAGTTCGTGGAAGGCAAGACTGCAAAGGTCATACTGAAGCTGTGGGAGTAGAGTTGCCTCTTCAACGACCTAAAACGATATTCCATCCTTCAAGCAATTCCTTGTGGCTTATGCTTACCTGAGGCTTACCTTCCGAAAGACGCATCTCAATTGAAGGTATCCTCTTTGAAGCCCAATCGGAAAGCCACGGCAAAGGTATAACTACATTCTCACGCAAAGGCTGGACAACGATTTTCTTTTCCAAAGCATTGAACGAGACACCACCAAGAGCGAGGATGTAACAAATGGCAGCCATCCCTCTTGGGTAATAACGCAAACTGCTGTAGCCAGTGTCGTAATTGTATGAATCCACGAAAGCGCCTCCTGTCGTCCTATTGAGCGTCCATTGCAAGCCCCAATATGAGCGTGCGTTCTTGATCATATCCACACCAAGGTATGCAGCAATGCAATCACGCCATATGTTCTGGCTTATAAATGTCGTCACATCAACACTTGTGTGAGTTGAGCTATAGCCCCTCCATGTCACTTTGGTTGAGTTGATGATGTCAATGCGGATGCGCTGTATATCTACTTGAGGGCTAACGCCGACGATGAAGTGCAGTAGCCAACCATTTGCTGTGTAGATTGAATAAGCGTCCCAACCAGGGATTGTTTTATCAATGCTTACTGGGTAATGGTCTCCAAGCCATGCTTTCTTCATCGTCGCTGTTATCTTCTCCAAGGCGCTTTGGCATTCTTTCGCTATACCAAAGTCACCAACGAAGCGAGCCATCTGCCAGACTGCTTGATATGCTGCAGCCATCTTCATAGCGAGATATGTCTGCTCAGGGGCGTGTTGCGTCACATAGACAGCTTGGTCAATAGTGTTGCTTGTGCCAAAGTTTGGAAAACCGTTGCCATCGGTATCGGTTGACATGAGGTATTTGATAAGTTCTACGACAATGCTCCATTTCCCCTTCACCAAGCTATGCTTTGCAGTGCTCGCCCAAAGCGAAAAAAGCATGAGTAAGAAATTTGTGTTCTCTTCAACTGGCATATCGTGGTAGTAGCTCATCCCATTTGCTACAAATCCCATACCCATGTCATGCCTTATGATGCCACCTTTGCGGTAGGCACTCCACTCATCAAGCAACATCTCAAGCAGTTCGTTCCAATAGAGCAAGTAAAATGGCGAGATGTTGTATTCAACATCAACCGTTGAGTTAAACAAACCACCACCGCCCTCAAGCACGGAGAACCACTGCTTAAACGGCGGTTCCCTCTTCAAGCCAATTGAAGCGGCAACATCCTCAGCAGGTATAAGCCAAAGCGCATTTGAAGCGTAGCTTTGAAAGGCAAGCGAGATAAGCATCTTAAGTGCATCATCTTCAGTTGCGTCAAGTATTGTCTTTTCAAACAATTCTGTGCGTGAGCATAGCTCCTCAGCGTTTGCAAGCGCATAGTTCATCACTTCATTAACATCGCCAAACAAACGAGCATACTTAAACCTGTATGGATAGCCTCTGGCTGTAAAGAAGGCATCTCTTGAATAACATGCGAGCACCAATATGCCTCTATCATTAGCATTTGGTGGTAGCTTAAAGCCTCGTGTGAATGTGAGTATAGTTTTACTGCCAAGGCGCATGAGCTCAGCATCCCAATCCTCACCTTTTACTCCTTCAAGTGCTTTGAACACGCCCTGTGTCTCAAACACTGCCATACCATCACTCATGCGAAGCGTTGCAAGCTGTCTCGCATTCAACTCCCTGCCATATATGAGTTCGCCATGCAAAGGCGCATCTGAACAGTTCTCAACAACGAACTCAACTATGAATGCAGGGAGTAATGTTGTCCTTTCATCCTTCGGGTAGAATGGCGATGTGAATTTTAGGTAAAGCCTCATATGAGGCGATTTCAAGCTTGCCCTCCAAATCAATTTGCATGGTGTGAGAATCTGGTTGACTGCATCAAAGTTGGCGAACTCAAGACGAGAGAATGGGAGCGAATATAGCTTCCCAGCTAACCTCACACCGATGATGACATCAATGCGCTCATCGTAGAAGCGTCCACATGGTGATTGATACCAACTTTTTTCCTGTGGGCGCACATTTATGCAGTAGCGCGAGCCAAAGCGAGAGAGGAGCGTCTCAAATGTGTTCCCGATGGGCTGAGATAACTCAACACAAAATGCAACCTGCTTTTGGCAAGCAAAGAACACCAATAAGAGGTGCACAAGAAATTTAACGGACAAAAACCAAAGTGCTCTTTTCACCAGTTTGGTAGCCTCGTTATGCCAGCAGATGGTCATGACAGGAAAAGTTGTGCTCACCTAAAGCTTCACCTTCCTGATGCCGAATGAACTCGGCACTCAAAAAAACTCCTCACCAACTACTGGCTAAAGGCAGTAGCATGTTTGGTTTTGGAACAAACGCGTTCCAAACATAAAATAACTCACCAACATGTTGCATGGAAGCTGGCTTGCGCCACAATTTCAATCAGGTTAACTTAAGTAAGACATGTAACCTACGGTGATGCCAATGGGAGGCGCATACAAACTTCCGTTTGAGGTTGAGCTTGATGCAATTGAGGAAGAATTGAACAGGCTGATGTCTGAGCAAAGCCCGCCAGACGAAAGAGCAGTTGAAGAGCTTAAGAGTAGGATGCATAAGCTCATCTCAAATTTAAGCCCTTACGACAGGGTTCTCCTTGCACGTCACCCAGATAGACCATACGCACTTGATTACATCAACGAAATCTTTGACGACTTCATTGAGCTCCACGGCGATAGATGTTACGGAGACGATAAAGCAATAGTAGCTGGTTTGGCATGGCTTGATGGTCAACCTGTAGCCGTCATAGGACAGCAGAAAGGGAGGGATGCAAAGGAAAGGCAAGAGCGCAACTTCGGGATGGCTCATCCAGAGGGTTATAGAAAGGCAATAAGGGTTATGAAGCTCGCTGATAAACTTAATCGTCCCGTCATTACGCTCATTGATACATCTGGTGCAGCGTGCCTTGATGAAGCTGAAGCTCGCGGTATATGCTGGGCAATAGCTGAATCACAAATGGTCATGTCAATGCTTAGCGTGCCCACAATAGCTGTCATAATCGGCGAAGGGGGAAGCGGTGGGGCGATAGCTATAGGTGTTGGCAACAAGGTGCTTATGATGGAATATGCGATGTATTCAGTCATACAACCTGAGAGCTGTGCTGCAATCATATGGCGCGATGAAAGCAGAGCTCCAGAGGCTGCAGAGGCACTTTGGCTTACAGCGCCAGAAGCACTTAAACTGGGCGTGATAGATGAGATAGTCAAAGAACCACTTGGTGGTGCACACCGCAACTTAAGGGAGGCTGCTCAAAACCTCAAGGAAGCGCTCATAAGAGCTTTGAACGAATTCTCAAACATGTCGCCAGATGAACTGCGCAATCACCGCTATAAGAAGTTCCGCTCAATGGGTGTTTATTGGGATGGTGAGAGGTTCGTAAGCTGCATGAGCAATGATTGAGACGCTTTGTGTGGTTAGCTGAGCTGTCTCAATCCCCCGCAAATACGGTCTCGCTTGAACAGGCAAAGGTGGCAAAGTGGCTTTATGGCTCTGCATACTCTTCGTCCATGTTCTATCAAGTTAAGGTGAAGTTGATATTTGAGCTTGTTCGGTATGACATCGTTGAGGTAAGCTTGAGCCTTCGTGGCATCATCTTTCTCGCCCACTATGCCGAGGCGCTTCATTATCCTCAAGATGTGCGTGTCTACAGGGAACACGGGTTTGCCGAAGGCAAACAACAGAACGCATGCTGCAGTCTTAACACCGACTCCGGGTAGCGATGTGAGGTATGACATGGCGCTTTCAACATCCATACCTTCAAGCTGATCAAGCGATAGCTTTCCAAAGTCATTCACGATGCGCCTGAGGCACGCTTTTATGCATCGTGCTTTCTGCCTACTAAGCCCAGCAGGGCGTATTGTCGCCTCAATTTCGTCATCTGAAGCTACCATTACATTTTCAAAGCTCCCAAATCGCTCAAGCAACCTTCTATAGGCTACCTCTGATGCTTTATCGTTCGTCTGTTGAGAGAGGACTGTGCGAATGAGTATCTCAACTGCTCCTTCATATTTGTGCCATCTCTTTTGACCGTAACTTGCGGAAAGTAGCCTGTCCAACTTTCTCATTAGCGTCTTCATCTTGCCATTGTGCTTTTTAAGTCTTGCCATCCTAAAGCGCTCCTCCCTGAGCTATCGGGACATAACGGCTATCGCTATGATAGTATCATGAGGGCTTGCCAAAATGCAAGTTTCATCCACCCAATAGGGCAGGGATAAACATGGGCAACAAAACAGCTATGGATTATTCGCGAATGCCTGTTGTGATACTATGCGGTGGCAAGGGGATGCGCCTTCAAGAGAGAACCTCGTCCATCCCGAAGGCTTTGATTGAGATAGGTGGTCGCCCAATACTTTGGCATGTTATGAAGATATTTGCGCACCATGGGTTCAACCGCTTCATCCTTTGTCTTGGGCACCTTGGACACAAGATAAAGGAATTCTTCGCCGAGGGTTACCTATGGCAGGTTAGCGATGTTAGGCTTATGCTCCGTCCACCTCAAGCAAAGCTTGAATGGTTAAGTCAAAGCGAAGCGTGGGATATAACACTTGCACACACTGGTGAAGAAACGAACACTGGTGGACGCATAAAGAGGATTGAGAAGTATGTTGACACAGAGCACTTCTTCGCAACGTATGCTGACGGGCTTTCTGATATCAACTTGCATGAACTTTTGCATTTCCATATTTCGCATGGGCGCATAGCCACAGTTACGACTGTCCGCCCAATATCACCGTTTGGGATACTAACACTCACCGAAGATGGGAAGGTGATTGAGTTTAGGGAAAAACCAAGGCTTGATCTATGGATAAACGCTGGCTTCTTTGTTTTCAAAAGGGAGGTCTTTGAATACTTGGGCGAGAACGACGACCTTGAAAGAGAGACGCTTGTAAAGCTCGCTGAGATTGGTGAACTGATGGCATACAAACACGAAGGCTTTTGGGCTTGCATGGACACATACAAGGACACGCTCATTTTGAATCAACTCTGGGAAGATGGGAATGCACCTTGGAAGGTTTGGGAGGACTGAGAAAAGTGAACGAGATGGAAAGCTATAAAAGCTTCTGGCATGGAAGGTGTGTGCTTGTAACTGGTGCCTCTGGCTTCATAGGCTCTTGGCTTGTAAAGAAGCTTGTGGAACTTGAAACGCTTGTTATAGCCCTCGTTAGAGAGATCAATCCGTTTTCACTTTTCAAGAGGTGGCGCCTTGATGAGCGCACGATGCTTGTCATCGGAGATGTTCGTGACGGTGATCTGCTTGAGCGAATCATCACATCCTACGATGTAAGCATCTGCTTCCACTTGGCTGCTCAATCACTCGTTGGCGCTGCCAAGACTACACCATTAGTGGCATTTGATGTAAATGTGCGTGGCACTTGGACACTCCTTGAAGCATGTAGGAAGGCAAGATGCGTTGATGGCATAGTCGTTGCTTCAAGCGATAAAGCTTATGGTGAGCAGGAAACACTACCATACACAGAGGACATGCCATTACGCCCGACATTCCCATATGAAACTTCAAAGGCATGTGCTGACCTCATTTCCCAGTGCTTCGCTATGACATATGAGATGCCCATCTCAATCATAAGGTGCTCAAATGTTTACGGTGGTGGTGACCTCAATTTCTCGCGCATCATCCCTGGGACGGTGAAGGCTGCATTGCATGGGCAGCGTCCTGTCATAAGAAGCGATGGAACTCCAGTGCGAGATTACATCTACATTGAGGATGTTGTGAGCGCCTACATCTCCTTGGCTCAAACGACTTGCACAGAAAGGCTATGTGGCGAAGCATTCAACATAGGTCTTGGAAACCCAATAAGCGTCCTTGAGCTTACAAAGTTGATACTTGAGCTATGCGGGGTAAGCGAACTTGAACCAATAATTGAAGGCGTTGGAAAACCAATAAAGGAAATACGATGCCAGTATGTCTCAGTTGAGAAGGCGAAGAGGATCTTAGGGTGGTGTCCAAAACACGACTTGAGGAACGGCTTGCTCAAGACAATTGATTGGTATCGTTCCTTCTTCGGCATTCAGAGGGGCACGGAAACATGGGTATAACGCACGAACGCTTCAGTGAACATAAACAGTGCTCTCCAAAGCTAACAATCGTTGTCCCAGTTTACAATGAACGCAAAACGGTCTTAAGCGTCCTTGAAGAACTGATGCGCCTGCCGGTGCTCAAAGAGATTATCGTCATAGACAATTGCTCAACCGATGGGACAAGGGAACTGCTCGAAAAGTATGTTGAGGGTTGGCGTCCAGATAACCTGACAGTTCGCCTTGAGGTTGTCTTTCAACCGATGAACATGCTCAAGGGAACGTCAGTTAAGCTTGGGATAAAGAAAGCAATGGGTGAGTATGTGATTGTTCAAGATGCTGATTTGGAATACGACCCGAGGGATATAATTCGCTTGCTTGAGCATGCCGAGAGAACAAAATCGGTTGCTGTCTTTGGATCACGAATCCTTGGGCGCAGGTTGGAGGGCAGTTACAGGTGGCTGAACATTTATGAGGTGGGGAGAAGGTTGCTAACATTGTTTTTCTGCCTCCTGTATGGAGCTAAGATTACGGATGTCGCAACATGCTATAAGCTGATGAGGAGCGATGTAGCTAAGCGCCTGAGGCTTCGCTCCAAAGGCTTTGAACTTGACTTTGAGATACCAGCTCAACTCAGGCTTCTTGGCGTTGAAATAGTTGAACTGCCGATCTCATATAACCCGAGGGGTATCCTTGAAGGTAAGAAGCTACGCCCTTGGGATGGGATAAAGGCACTCTACATTATGCTCTCGTGTCGCTTTAGAGATAGTCAGAGTTTGAGGTGAAGTTTCTCGTGAGGCACTACATAAGTTTTGTAGCATCGTTTTTTGGTTTGGCGTTGCTTATCTCTGTCATAGTTGTTGGGCTGTTCGCAAAACGGTTTGGTCAGGAAGAGAAGGAACATGGCACAACGAGCGAAGTGAAAAGCATACCATCAATCTCGTGGGAACAGCTCCTCTCGCAGATTGGGGAGCTGAGGCTATCTGGCGATAAAATCACAGGTGTGGAGATACCCACTGGAAGGAAGTTTGAAATCGGATTTGAAGAGCTCCTGCATCGCAATGGCATTGTCATGCTCATAAAACCAAAGTGCAGTGTCTTGGGCAAACGCGGGATTGACGCGACACTTGAGAGCGGACAAGCATTGCTTTTCCCTCAGCAACGGATGCTTGAGTTCGTTGGTGATGTGACCTTAAAGTCACTTGCACATGCTGTAACACTCAAATCGGAAAAGGTAAAGTGGTGGTGGGAAAAGGGCAAAGTGATCGCAACTGGCAATGTCTTCGTTTCAGCATCTGAGGGGTTAAGCGGCGGTGGTGAGACGGCAATTGCGGATATAGTGCTCGGTGAGATTGAGCTTGCAAACAAACCATACCTGCAACTGAGTATATGCAGGTTGATTGCACGATGAGGATAGGTGAAGCGAGATGAGACATATCCATCGTAAACTTCATGCTACAGGTTTTGTGATGTCATGTTTACTTGTTGCCCTGACAATGGGAGCTGTTGAGCTACAAGGTGGCAAAGGAACTAAGCTTGAGCTAATCAAAATTTACTGTCAAGCGAAACAAGCTTCGTCAATCAAGCTGATGCTCCGCAAAGAGCCGATTGAAGTCATAGCAAAGGGACAGGCAGTCCTTGAATGGTCTCAGGGCAAGATATGGAGCGAGATGATAACCGCAAGGCTCGCGAGAAAGAACACAAAGGTGAAGGACACAATTGGGGCAATAATTGACGCTGAAGCAGTCGGCAATGTGAAACTTGAAATGGATTTGGAGACCGAAGATGGACAGAAGGCTCATGTCACTGGCTCTTGTAAAAGATTGCAAATTGACCCAAAGGAGTCATTGCTCATCATGACTGGCTCACCACAAATAACGGTGCGTGGCGTATCGCCAGAAATATCACAGGCACTTGGGAAAGCCGGGAAAATAGTGATGTGGCTTGAGACTGGTGAGCTATTGTTTGAGCCGGGTGAGGAAGATGTCCTTCCCGAAGTCAATGTGCAAGTTGAGCGCAAGCCTGCTACAAAGGAGGGAACTGAGAAAAAGTAACGGTTGAAACAGTGAGATTGAGTGACAGGTATTCTAATTGGCTGGTGAAAGTCTATGCTGATCTTTTCAGCGCATAATCATCTTACGAAATCAAATCACGATGGCACTGACAAGAAATGGCTTGAAGGGCATGGGTTGGTTAAGCGCTATGGCAAACGCACAGTTGTTGATGGCGTTGATATTCGTGTTGCGCTTGGCGAGATAGTTGGATTGCTCGGACCAAACGGTGCTGGCAAGACAACAACATTCTACATGCTTGTTGGTTTCATCAAACCAAACGGTGGCAAGGTCTTTCTAAACGGGCGTGACATAACCAACATGCCAATGTATATGCGGGCACGCCTCGGCATAGGCTACCTGCCACAGGAGCCTTCAATATTTCGCAGGTTGACTGTTGAGCAAAACCTTCATGCGGTCCTTGAGCTTCGTGGCTATAGTAGGCGTGAGAGGAAGGAAATAGTTGAGCAACTGCTTGAGGAGTTCAACTTGAAAGAACTGCGCCATCAAAATGGGCAAGACCTCTCAGGTGGCGAACAGAGAAGAGTTGAAGTTGCAAGGGCATTGGCGCTCTCGCCATCATTCCTTCTCCTTGATGAACCGTTCACTGGCGTTGACCCGATAGCCGTTGAGGAACTGCAGGGGATAATCTTAAAGCTGCGCGAGAAAGGCATTGGCATACTTGTAACAGACCACAATGTCTATCAAACGCTTCGCATCATTGATAGGGGCTACATAATCCACAAGGGCAAAATACTGACATCGGGGAGCGCAAAGCAACTCTATGAAGACCCGATAGCAAGGCAATTCTACTTGGGTGAGAGCTTCAAGATGTGAAGGCGCGAGGTGCTCAGCAAATTGACCACATGGGATAGATATATCCTGCGGTTAGGCACATTCTCTTTCCTCGTTGGCGTGGGCATCTTCTCTGCTTTCCTCATAGCTGGTGAATTGCTACGCCGCTCACTTGAACTGATCATGGAACAGGGAGCACCAGTTGAAGATGCACTCCAATTCTTCGTCTTGCGCCTGCCAAACATTGTGACTATGAGCCTTCCAATGGCTATGTTGCTCGCATCTGTCATAGTCATTGGACAGCTTAGCCACGATAACGAGATACTCGCCCTTTTCAGCAGTGGCGTAAGCTTCGCACGCATATGCGCTGCATTGTTGTTCATTGGCATCATGGCGTCGCTTTTGGCTTTCGTCCTGCGCAACTATTTAATGCCACAAAGCGATAGGGCTGCGGAAAGAGTGATAAGGCGCATCTTGAGAAAACCAGCTCCTGCATCAACCATTGTCCTTCGCCAACCACCATATGGAAAGCTCAGGCAGCTCACAATCGTTGAGAGGTTTGAGCCATCAAAAGGTGTCATGCTTGGAGTCCAAATCATCTTTTACGATAGCGGTCAGCCGATAGGCATTCTCTCAGCAAAGCAAGCGAAGTGGGAAGGGAATGGATGGGTGTTCATGGATGGATTCTGGCATGTTCTTTACCCAGGGAAAATAGCGATAGCCAACAGGTTCAAAGAGATGCACTCCCAAGATTGGCATGGCTTGCCAGAACCACCTCTGCAAAAAACCCTTGAAGATGTAAGAGTTGAGGCAATGCAACTTGAGCCAGATAAGATGACCATAGGCGAGTTGAAAGAAAAGATTAAGCACATGCAACGTTATAAAGCAGACAAGCTTCATCAGCTCCTTTACCTGACAGAACTGCATAACAGGTTTGCTTTTGCGTGGGCATGCTTCCTGATGGCATTGCTTGGTGCACCACTCGGATTGCGCACAAGGCAGGCTGGCTTGGGCTTGGCACTCGGCTTGAGCATCCTCATTGTGCTCATTTACTACTTCGCATGGTATTATGGGACGATACTCGCAAGGCAAGCCAAAATACCAATCCTGATTGGGTGTTGGCTCCCAAACGCATTCTCATTCGTCATTGGTATAACTATGCTCTACCGCAGCGTAAGATAACAGCATCGGCGAGTGAATTTTACAAACAGCTTTTTTTTGTGATAACCTATAATGTTGAGAACGAAGTCAGGTGGAAGATGCACGAGAAGGAGGTGATAGGTAGGGAGTGCCTAAAAGGAGCGCCAGACGAGAATTGAAGGAAGTGCTGTTCAAATGAACCTTACTAAAGGGGTGATGCGAGATGAAAGGCGAGAAGAAAAGAAACGGTGGTTTTACACTGATTGAGCTGCTGGTGGTGATTGCTATAATCGCCATCTTGGCAGCGATACTGTTCCCGGTGTTTGCAAAGGCAAGGGAGAAAGCGAGGACTGCAAGTTGCCAGAGCAACCTGAAGCAAATTGGGTTGGCTATCTTGCAGTATACTCAGGACTATGACGAACTCTTTCCCGTTGTGCGCGGCTACGACCCAACAATAGGTAAGCTTTGGACATGGAAGTCAGAGATCATGCCCTATGTGAAAAATGACAAGGTGTTCACATGCCCATCAAGCCCATATATCAACAATCCATATTGTGGTGATTGCATAAATTGTGCTGCACAGAGTATTGAATCGCCCTACCTTGACCGTTCATACGCTTGGGCTACTGCAGGTGGTGGTAGCCCTGCAACAGATCACTTCTCATATGGTTGGGGTGCTCGCCCACCATCGCAAGCTACGATAAAAGCCCCAGCAATGACTTTGATGATCGTTGAGACGCATACAACATGCATAGACCATTGCGCTTGGTGCAGTGGTAACGCAAGGTGTGACCATAATGCTTATGCTAACTTTCTCTTTGTTGATGGGCATGTGAAGATAATGAAGTGGACGCACACATACCAACCAGTTTGCATGTGGGAGTTTAGCAGAGCAGCAGCAGGAACAATTTGCAGAGACCCAAACTGGGTGAACAATGTGAGAGCTGAATGCCGTTGATGCACCATCGTTAATTCCTCTTGAGGCTAAACCATAGGGCAAGGGGCATGGGACAAGGTTTGCCCTCCAAATGAAGTTTGATGCCGAGTGAATTTGGTGCTTTGTAATCCATCTTCAAATCCTGTGTTACTTGTCTCATGTCCCTTGTTCCTCACCAAGTGGAGTGCGCCATACTTCTGCATTGGGTATTCCCTTGAAGAGATCATTACCTCGTCATCATCCACTGCTCGTCGTGCCGAAGGGGTGAGAGAGCTTGATTGAGGACGGATATGTTGTTAACAGTTTTTGCCGGTTCATTGAAAGTGGTGCTTGCATAGGTGCAAGGATGCACGCCGATGTGCTTACGACTCGCCTTGAGCTGTTCAAGGAGTGGCTTGAGGATGTCTTGAATAGCATTGGCGTCACAAAGGTTTTGAATGTAGCTCGCAAGAACTCGCTTTGGTATATGACATTCGGTCTTGCATGTTGTGCCATTGAGATGATGCACACAATCGGACCAAGGTATGACTTTGACAGGTATGGTATCATTCCGAGGGCAACACCGAGGCAAGCCGACTTGATGATTGTTGCAGGGACTGTAACTTACAAGATGGCTCCGAGGATAAAACTGCTCTACGAACAAATGGCTGAGCCAAAGTATGTAATTGCCATGGGTGCATGCGCAACAAGTGGTGGTCCGTTTTACGATTCGTATAGCGTGCTGAATGGCGTGGATAAGGTCATACCTGTTGATGTCTATGTTCCGGGTTGCCCACCAACACCTGAACAGCTTCTCTGGGGTGTTAAGATGCTTCAGGAGAAAATACTTCGTCACGAGGTAAGGCGCATGCCAAGAGATGAAAGGGAAGCATTAATTTCATTCGCTGAGAAGCATTCAAATGGAAGGTGATTTGGAGTGCCTTTAAGCAGGCTAATTGAAGTTACCAATGGGTTGGTGAAGGGCTTATGTGTCACAGGAAAAAACTTCTACCGAACAGTCATCTTAAGGCAGGCTATGACGATAACGGAGAAGTGGGGTTCAAGGAAGATAGCCGACAGATACCGTGGCATAATCTCGCTAACAACAGATATGAAGGTTGGGAGGGAAAATTGCATTGGTTGTATGGCTTGCATGCGCATATGCCCAGACCATTGCATCTACATTGAGACTGAAAGGCGTGAGGGACACAGAGGGCGTTATCCTGTGAAGTTCATTTTTGACCTCAGCCTATGCAGTTTCTGTGGGCTCTGCGTTGAGGCTTGTCCGACTCCGTCGCTCATCCATAGTCACATCTGGCAATTCGCTGGTTATTCAAGGTCTGAGCTAATCCTTAGCAAAGAGCAACTGCTAAAGTGGGGAGATGAAGAGCAATTGAGGCGTGGGGATGCAGAAATCATAACAGGAAAGCGCTCACAACAACGCCAGTTGAAGGGCGAAGCGAAAAGCCAAAGTGAAAACGAAGGTGATTCTTCATGACGCAACTTCAAGCAGCTAAACAGGGAATCATAACAGAGCAAATGAAGTTGGTGGCTGAAAATGAGGGAGTTGATGTTAAATGGCTGTTGCAAAAGGTTGCCGAAGGTAAGGTTGTTATACCTTGCAACAAAGTTCGCTTGCCTGAGCCTGTGGGTATAGGTGAAGGGTTGCGCACAAAGGTCAACGCCAACATAGGCACATCACCAATGCGCGCTGATATAAACGAGGAGCTGAAGAAAGTTGAGATGTGCATTAGATACGGTGCGGACACAATCATGGACTTAAGCACAGGTGGCAACTTGGATGAAATACGCATGGAAATTCTCAAGCGCTGGAGAAAACCACTTGGGACAGTCCCGATTTATCAAGTTGCACAGGAGCTTTTGAAGGCACGTAAGCCTGTAACGGAAATGACCGTTGAACATTTGTTTGAAGTGATTGAAAGGCAGGCTGAGCAAGGCGTTGATTTCATGACAGTCCATTGTGGTGTGACAAAACATGCACTTGAATTGCTAAGGCGCTCAAGACGCATCGGAGGGATTGTAAGCAGAGGAGGAAGCCTGTTAGCTATGTGGATGGTGGCAAACGACGCGGAGAACCCCCTCTATGAACATTTTGATAGACTGCTTGAGATAGCCAAGAAGTATGATGTGACATTGAGCTTGGGCGATGGTATGCGTCCCGGTGCGATCGCTGATGCTGGTGATGCTGTGCAATGGTATGAGACATCAGTCCTTGGTGAATTAACACTGCGTGCATGGGAAGCTGGTGTTCAGGTGATGATTGAAGGTCCGGGGCATGTTCCAATACATCACATTGAAGCGCATGTGAAGATGATGAAATCGCTCTGCCATGGTGCTCCCATATACTTGCTTGGTCCTATCACATGTGATGTCGCAGCAGGTTACGACCATATCGCTGCAGCGATTGGTGGCGCAATAGCAGCAGTAGCAGGTGCTGACTTCTTATGCTATGTCACACCAGCAGAACACCTCAGCTTGCCATCACCTGAAGATGTCAGAGTTGGGATAATAGCGAGCAGGATAGCTGCACATTCAGCCGATATTGCAAAAGGAGTAAGGGGAGCTTGTGAATGGGATGAACAAATGTCAAAGGCAAGGAAGGAACTGGACTGGAAAGCCATGTTTGAACTTGCCATGGATAGCGATAGGGCGAGGGAGTATAGGGCTGATATGAAGGAAGTGAGCAAAGGCGTGTGTAGCATGTGTGGAAGCTTTTGTGCTGTCGCCACATCCACTCTCGTTGAACGTATGCTTTATGAGGGTGCAAAGGGCGATTTCATAAAAGCTCCTCCGGAAGGATGCCCATTTATAATGGCGGAGCAAAATGACGAGTGAGGAAAGGCTGAGCATGAAAGAAGCTGAGCGAATACTTGAACGCTTCAAGGAGATAAGTGTGCTCGTTATTGGTGACCTGATGCTTGATGAGTATATCGTTGGCGACGCTGAACGCATATCGCCAGAAGCACCAGTGCCAGTGCTTTTGCGTCGTGAAAGGAAGGTTGGACCTGGTGGAGCTGCAAATGTAGTTTACAACTTGACTTCAATGGGTGCAAAGGCAATCGTCGGTGGTATCGTTGGCAAAGATGCAGCTGGTGAGGAGTTAAAAAGGCTTCTAAGCGAAATCGGTGCTGATACAACTGCAGTTATCATTGATGAATCTCGTCCAACGACGCTCAAGACACGCATAATTGCCCACAAGCAACAACTCGTCCGAATTGACCACGAGGTTAGGAGGACAATAGATGACGATACCTGTAATGCACTCATTGAGCGCACAAGTCCGCTGATCACCCATGTTGATGCTGTCATAATCTCGGACTATGCAAAGGGCGTTGTCACAAGTAAGCTGACGGATTCGCTACGCAGCGCTCGGGAGCAACACCGTTTTTTGCTTTGTGGGGGTCCGAAGCCAAAGAACATAGCATCATTCGTGGGCTTTGATCTGTTAAGCTTTAACATGTCAGAGGCAAGAGAATCGGCAATGTTGAATGGTGAGCTGTCAGACGATTATAGGCTCATCGGGAAAACTCTTGCGAGCCGTCTGCAAATCCGTTGGCTCGTTATAACGCGTGGCGAGGAGGGCGCAAGCTTGTTTGATATGAGTGGATGGCTTTGCGATATTCCTTCGTATCGCGTGACTGTTTACGATGTTGCTGGTGCTGGTGATACATTCCTTGCAGCGATAGTCCTTGCGCTATGTTGCGGTGCCAATTTTGTAACAGCAGCAAAGATTGCTTGTGCAGCTGCAGCAGCTGCTGTGTGCAAAAGCGGTGTAGCACCAGTTACCGTTGAGGAGATAAAGCGAATAATAAGCTACGGCTCAATAGCCATCAAAGGTGAAATATAGATGGCACTTTTGCCATGCGCGTTGACCATAGCAGGCTCAGACTCTTGTGGTGGCGCTGGCATACAGGCTGATCTGAAAACTTTTACAGCGCTCGGCGTTTACGGTGCATGCGTTGTAACAGCGCTCACAGCGCAAAACACCTTAGGGATAAGCGCAATACATAAGGTGCCACCAGATTTCGTAGCTGCACAAATTGATTCTGTGGCAAGCGATTTGAAAATAAACGCCACAAAGGTTGGGATGTTGTTTGATGCCGATATCATTGAGGTCGTTGCAACGAAGGTGAAGCAATATGGCTTGCAACCACTAATAGTTGATCCAGTAATGGTTGCTGGGACTGGGGCAAGACTGCTAATGGAGGAGGCAATCCGCGCTTTCAAACACCTGCTTATACCACTGACCACGATATTGACGCCGAACGCGTTTGAGGCTGAAGCTTTGACTGGCATTAAAGTGAGTTCGCTTGCGGACGCAAAGAAAGCAGCTATAAAGTTGCATCAGCTTGGTGCATCCACAGTTGTCATAAAAGGAGGGCATATAGAAAGCGATGATGCTGTTGATTTAGTTTACGATGGTGCTCAATTCGTTGAACTGCATTCACGCCGAATCGTGAAAGGGAAACTCCACGGTGCTGGCTGTGTTTTCTCTGCAGCTATAACAGCTAACCTTGCGAAAGGCATGGATCAAATTGAAGCTATACGAAAAGCAAAGCGATTTGTTCGTCACTCCATCAAGGCATCTCAACCTATCGGCAAAGGACTGATACCAGTTCAACCTGTGCTTTAACTCACACAAGGGCTACTTTGGCTTTCCATACTTGGCTTCAAAATCCTCATCCGAGAGCTCAAAGAAGTCGCGGTTCATCTGTATGTAGTGGCTCATCTCTGGCGGGACATCATCTTCGTGTTGCGGGACTGGTGGATCTTGTGGACATACTTCATTGCATGTCCCGCACTCGGTGCACTCGTCTGGATTGATGTAAACCATATCTGAGCCTTCTTGGATGCAGCTTACAGGACACTCCTCCACACACGTCATGCATTTTGTGCACCCTTCAGTTATGACATACGCCATCGTTAGCCCCCTCCCCTACTCTCAGGTTGCATCTTTCCCATTGTATTGTTAACCTCACGCAAGTATAACACATCAACATTGCTACCGTCTTACGCTACGCCGATCACTATGAAGGTTATGAAAGTCATATTTATGGGTGCGCTACACTAACTTTAGCATGCGTAGCAATGTGGTAACAAAAAGAATGAAGAATCACAGGATGAGAAGGTGACAAACTCGTGCATCGCTTGGTGCATAGGAGGAGGCAAAGGAAGCTGTTCTTATTCTTTACAGTGCTCTTGGGAGGCTGTGCTGTTATATTCTGCTTGTTTTTATTGCCTCGCATTTCCCTTCGGGAGCAAAAAGAAATTTCACAACCCACACCAAGGACACCGCAGCAAGTGGAGAAAAGCGAACTGCCAAAGGAGAAACCGATAACCACTTTTAAACCACCAGAGGATTACACCATACCGGTAATTTGCTACCACGACTTCCGTGAGGGTGGCAAGCATGCTTACTGGGCAATACCGCCAAAGCGCTTTGAAGCACATCTCCAGATGCTTACTGCGATGGGTTTCACATTCCTGAAGATGAGCGAAGCTGTTGAACTCATGCAAGGTAGATGGAACAAACCCATACCACGTCGTCCTATAGCAATCACGATAGATGATGGCTTCCGCTCGGCATACACAGTTGCATATCCGCTTCTGCGCAAGTATAAGGCGAAGGCTACGCTTTTTGTTTACACGAACGCGATTGGGAAGTTCGGGCTCTCGTGGGATCAACTGCGTGAAATGGTTCAATCGGGCATTATAGAGGTTGCATCACATACCGTTTCACACATACACCCAAAGCGCCTAAAGAAGTTGAATAAGGATGCCTACAGGGAACGCCTTGCATATGAATTCATCACCTCAAAAAGGATACTTGAAGAAAAGCTTGGCATCACTGTGAATGGTCTTGCGTATGTTGGAGGCGTAGCTGATGCAGTAACTGTTGAGATGGCTCAAAAGGCTGGGTATCGTTGGGCAGTGAGAATAACACCATCACCAATGACGGTTCAAACAAATCCTTACCTGATACCGAGGTATGGAGTCAGCAAGCAAACCACCACCATGGTTTTGAAAGCATGGCTTTCTCAACCACGCTATGGCGTGGCTTGTAGCAGTTTGCCTTGACACTTTTTGAGCTTGCACCAGATGAGGTTTTCATCAACCTGCCAATAGGTGTCAAAGAAGCCACCACATATAATCTCGTTTGCACCGTCTGTTTCATGGTCTTCGGTGAAGATGACGAAATCTGGGAGCGTATCAAATTTGTGGTTGATCGGCAAGCCACTCCCCCAAAGCACACCATCATAGATGACGACATAGCGGCTTTGGTTAAGAGGGTTTGGATAGACTAAGACGATGCCCAGTTCCTTCCCAACTGTTTTCTTTGTCACCTCATGCTTGCCTATACGATAGCCTCCGTCAATGAATTGCACTGGTAACTTGTTTGCAATAAGCCTTACAACGCTGTTTTCGTTTGGTCCACCGACTGCAATTATGTTGTAGCGCTTAATATGCTCCTCGGTAACATCACAATCTCTTATTACCTTTGCGACGCCATCAGAGAATTCAACCCATTCATCAGCGAGCTGTTTTGCTTTTGCCTCGCACTCGTTTGCTTTATCGCTTGTGCCATAAACTATGATGAAGTTGCTCATGTAGGCATGCCAAACAGGTCCACAAAGGTCATGCACTTTAGCTAACTCGCCTCTTTGCTGGCTTCCACCGTAGGTTATAGTGATCGGCTTCTTCAACTCACCTTTCATGACAGTCACACCGTTAATGATGACGTTCACCTTCTGGGCTGGGGCGATTAGCTCAGGATGAATATCAAGCGCAAGCTTTGCCACATTGTTTGTGTTCACGAACACCTTCCCATCAGCCAGCACAGAAGCTCGAACAATCGCACGCTTGCACCACCCTTTGAGTTGATGAATCGTTATCCAGTAGGCTTGATTGTATGCTGTTGTGAATGTGTGATATACAACTCTCTTCGGAAACCGTTGACGTCTTTTCCCATCAAACCAACTGAACACTCTCTCAAAGAGTGTGCTGTCAAAATAAATCCAATGCGACTCCCTCCTCAAGATATCAACTCTAACAGGGCAACCGAGACTTGAGAGGCGCTTTGCCATAAGGAACGCATTGGCAACAGGCACAAGCAAATCTTCCTCACCATGCATTATGAGTATGGGAAGGTTGATGGCGTTCTCAGCGAGCATGTATGGATTTTCAGCCATGAGCACAAAAGCCCTCGGTGGCACAAGCGTCGTCTGATCAAGTTCGCCCCAAAGGAAGTGATAGCGTCTTGCAGCTATCGCACATACACCTGCAAACTTGTGCGGGTGATGCAAAGCTATGATATACGCCCCATACCCTCCCATTGAGACTCCGAGAAGGAACACCCTATCCTCATCAACGCTGTAATGTGCCATTGCCCTCTCAAGCGCTATGAGCACGTCTTGTTCACCTATGTTGATGAAGTCCGTGTTCTTTCTCCCATGGGGCTGAAGGATGATAAAGTTGTGTTTGTCAGCAATGCGATAAACATCGTCACCGAGAAGCCAAGGGTTAGCTTTGTTTATTGAAGGGTCGTAACCGTGAAGGAAAACAACAAGCGGGTATTTTGAAGTTGGCTTATATCCCTTTGGCACATAAACCCAATATGGTTGAGCAGAACCATCAACAGGTGAGAAATAAGCCCTCTCAACCAACCCAGAAACATCTTTCAGGAAGTCCTTCTTTGCCTCCCATGCGTTTAAAGCGAGTTCAGCTTCATCAAGTGCTTTCAGTATCTCGCTCTCGCTCCACCACCATGAGCGTGAAGTCAGCATTATTCTTGCTTTATCAAGCTTCAAGCGTGCAAGCGCACCCATCTCCAAGAGGTTCTCATCATCAAGGTTCTCATCATCACTAAATGCTCGCTCAAGCCTTTCATACCTTGCCTCTAACATCTGCAAGCGTTCTTTCAATGTCACGGAAAACGGCATAACCCTTCTTGGGGATAGTGCATGGACGATGCATATGGCACAAGATAGCATCACAAAGATACACCCCAGAATCACTCTGAGCATCCTTAGCCTCTTGGTGTTAGAGGGATTCACCATATGCTAAACACCTCTCAACGCCAGCTCACATATTCAAACCGCCATCAATGATGAACACTTGCCCCGTAATGTAACCAGCGAGTTCAGAACATAGGAAAGCAACCAAATGAGCAACCTCTTCTGGGCGCGCAAAACGCCTCATCGGAATAAGTTCAAGCATGGCTTTCTTTTTCTCCTCAGGAAGGTGAGCTATCATCTCGGTTTCAACAACTCCCGGGGCAACTGCATTTACTGTTACGCCAGACCTTGCCACCTCCCTTGCCACGGCTTTGGTAAAGCCTATTATGCCAGCCTTAGCTGCACAGTAATGAGCACGCAAAGTGTCACCCATCAAGCCAGCATCTGAAGAGATGTTGATTATGCGTCCCCACCTGTTCTTCACCATGCTTTTTATGACGGCTTTTGTGCAAATGAAAGCCCCTTTGAGCGATGTATCAACGACCTCATCCCATTCGCTCTCGCTTATCAGTGCCAAGAGGTTCTCCCTGAGGATGCCAGCGTTGTTGATGAGTATGTCAATCTTACCCCACCTCTCAACAACTTTTGAGACCATGTCTTTAACTTGATCAGAGTTTCTCACATCAGCTTGAACAGCGAAGGCTTGCCCACCGATTGCTTCAATTCTCTCAACAACCTTCATAGCGCCATCTACATCCTGCCTGTAGTTGACAGCAACTGCAGCACCTTCACTTGCCAAGCGCATCGCTATAGCTGCCCCAATGCCTCTTGAAGCACCCGTCACAAGCGCAACCTTCCCATGAAGTTCGCCTTGCATCTCTTCATCTTCACCTCCGAGCTCAACCTTCAAGCACAGCAACCGCAACAGCGATATTTTGAGTGTGCGAAAGCGATATCCATATTTTCTCAACGCCCATCTCAAAAGCCAACTTGGCAGCTGCCCCTTGCAGTTTCACCTTTGGAACACCGTTTGCCTCACGAACTACATAAATGTCGCTCCACTTAATTCCCATACCAAAACCCACCCCTAAAGCTTTTGCGACCGCTTCTCTTGCTGCGTAGCGCACAGCAAGATGTTGTTCTGGATTTGGTTGCTTCATGCAATATCCAATCTCTTCTGGTTGGAAAACTTTGCTAAGGAAACGGTTGCCATAGCGCTTAAGCAAGAGTTTTACCCGTTCAACCTCAACTGCATCAATGCCGATACCGAGTATCGGCATAGCAATCACCCCCTGTAACCCAACCTGAGGGATCGCATTGCAGAGGCATACCTGTTAACCGTTTCTACGATACCGAGGTGAGTATGTCTGCTATTGCTTCGGCATTCTTTTCCTTAAGCGGACCAACGATGCTAACTGCCATCCTTTCGCGTGTAAACAACTCATTTGCGATAGCCATCACATCCTCAACGGTTACAGTGTTAACCTGTGAGATTATCTCATCCATCGCTATAAGCCTGTCAAAGTATATGAGCTGTCTGCCAGCCTGAAGCATTAGCCCAGTAACGCTTTCAAGCGACATGAGCATTGATGAACTCAACTGCCTTTTTGCCCTCTCAAGCTCCTTTTCACCTACACCGTGTTTGAGCAACTTGTTAATTTCCCTATTCAACTCCTCCGCTGCTCTTTTCACATTCTTGTTTGCACAGCTGAAAGAGATCGCAAGGAAGCCAGCATTTTTCATCCCAACGCTCACTGTCCCAATGGAATATGTCAATCCGAGCTTCTCTCTGATTGATTGGAAGAGCCTTGAGCTCGCGTTGCCACCGAGCATGAGGTCAAGCAAAACCATACAAATGAATTGCTTCCTCTCCCTTTGCGAGAAACCGTGAGAACCAACGCACACATAAGCCTGCCCTATATCCCTTGTCACAGCTTTCAGATTTGGTTTTGGCTTAGGTGGTTTGAGCTTTATGCGCATCGCCCTCCCGTTAAACGACTTGAAAGCTTTTTGCAACTCATCAACAAACCGCTCGTGTTCCAAACATCCAGAGGCAGTCACAACAGCGTTGTCTGGGGTATAGAAGCGCCTCATGAAAGACTTAACCGATTTTGCTGTGAACGACTTAACCGTCTCTGGCTTCCCAAGAACGGGTCTTGCGAGAGGGTGAGCATCCCATAATGCTTCCAAGAGCAACTCTTGAACGAGTTCCTCTGGCGTATCGTTCACCTCTGTTATCTCCGAGAGCACCACCTCTTGCTCAACCTTCACCTCTTTTGGGTTTATAGCGGGTTCGATGACAAGCTCAGCCATCAACGAAAGAATCTTGCTCAACCCTTCAGGCAACACACGAGCGTAATAGCATGTCATTTCCTTTTCGGTAAACGCTTCAAGATACGCCCCAAGTTCATCCACAACTTGAGCAATCCTCCTGCCAGTGTGCTTTTTTGTGCCTTTGAAAAGGAGGTGCTCCGTGAAATGCGCGATTCCAAGCTCGTCATCGTTCTCGTGAGCCGTTCCAGCCTTAAACCACAGCCCAACTGCGATGCTCTTAGCCCAAGGCAGTTCCACAGTAACAACCTTCATGCCATTGCTCAGCTTGCAAGACGCAACCTTCACGATATGCACCACCACACTTTCGCTTCATCTAAAAGCGCAAAGCCAAAAATGCATTATGCCTGAGATAAACTCATCTGCTCAGGCAGTCGGCTCCCATGTTTTCAATTTTTCATCGTGCAAAAACAGTCAACGGATGGTTATGTGCTAAAATGTTGACGCAGAGGTTTTACAATCCCAACCTACAGAAAACCCACTGCGAAGCTGAGGGGTGTGAGAGTATGGAAGAGTTCGCCATGAAAGTGCTCTCATTGTGCTCGGTCAACGGCGTGACATACGCTGATGTGCGAATCGTTGAGACATATACTGAGCAACTCTTCGTGAAGAATGGACAGCCAGAGACTGTCGTATCAAATCACAGCATGGGTTTTGGAGTGCGCCTCATATGCAACGGGGCATGGGGATTCGCAAGCAGTGCAATTTTGAGCGATAAGGAGGCTGAGAGGGTTGTTAAAAACGCGATTGACATAGCACGCACAAGCGCCTTACATAAAGTGAGGGATGTTTTTCTTGCGCCTGTAGAGCCAGTTAGGGCTACTTGGAAGACACCTTGTCGCATAAACCCTTTTGATGTGCCAATTGATGAGCGTCTCCTTTTGCTCTTGCGCGCTGACGAACTGATGCGCTCTGTTGATGGGATACAAGTGAGCGAAGCCAGCATGAGCATTTGGAAACAATGGAAGCTCTTCGCGAGCACGGAAGGCTCGGTCATTGAGCAAGAGCGTATAGAAGTTGGAGCTGGTATAAGTGCAACTGCTGTTAGAGGTGAAGATGTCCAAATCCGTTCATATCCAGCAGCACACGGTGGCAACTTCTCGGCTTCTGGCTACGAGTTTATTCTCTCGCTTAACCTTGAAGAACATGCAAGACGAATAGCGCGTGAAGCTGTCCAATTGCTTGATGCTGAGCCATGTCCATCAACTGTTACAACGGTCATCTTAGGCTCAAACCAAATGGCATTACAAGTCCATGAGTCATGTGGGCATCCAACTGAACTTGATAGAGTTCTTGGGACGGAAGCAAGCTTCGCTGGCACAAGCTTCTTAACCCCAGATAAGCTCGGAAGTTTTGAATACGGCTCACCACTTGTTAACATAGTCGCTGACGCAACAATTGAAGGGGCGCTCGGAAGCTTCGCATACGATGATGAGGGTGTTGAAGCACAGCGTTTCTATTTGGTTAAGGAGGGTATATTCGTTGGTTACCTCACATCTCGTGAGGTTGCTCCTCTCATTGGCATGGAAAAGAGCAACGGCACTATGCGAGCCGAGAACTACAACGCTATCCCGCTAATCAGGATGACGAACATCAATTTGGAACCCGGTGATTGTAGCCTTGAGGAAATGATAAGCGATGTTACAGAGGGCATATTCATGGACACGAACAAAAGTTGGAGCATTGACGATAAGCGCCTTAACTTCCAATTCGGATGCGAGATCGGCTGGTTAATAGAAAGAGGAAAGCTCACCAAGATGCTCAAGAACCCTACATACACAGGGATCACATACGAGTTCTGGAGGAATTGCGATGCCGTTGGGAAGGAGTGGGAGTTGTGGGGATTACCAAATTGTGGCAAAGGTGAACCTATGCAAACCATGCATGTCGGACATGGTGTGCCACCAGCGCGTTTCCGCAATGTGCGTGTAGGTTTGATGAGATAAGCAGGGATGCACAATGCAGCAAAGAGAGGCTCGCAAAGCAGGCAATGTGTCCGATGGCTTGCTCAAATTCTCAGATGCTGAATTTGAACTGCTTCTTGATTGTGTTCGTTGTGGCTTTTGTTTAGTTTCATGTCCTGTGTTCACACAAACATTTGATGAGGTTGATTCGCCGAGGGGAAGAATACACCTCCTGCGAGCACTCGCCGAAAGAAGGATCAGCATAACGCAAACGCTCCTGAACCATCTTTACTCATGCTTAGCATGCAGGGCTTGTCAGGCAACATGCCCATCTGGTGTCCGATACGCTTTCATAACTGAGCTCGCAAGAGCAGAGCTTGAGCGTAAAGGCTTTGGAGTAACCAAGAGGAACAAACTGTTAAGGCTACTAATAAGGCATGTCTTCCCTTACAGGAAACGCTTTGAATTGCTCATCAGGTTTGTTGAGGCATGCAGGAAAGCTGGTCTCATCAGCATGGTGAAGCGTTTCGAAAATTTTTCAATTTTTCCCAAGGCATTGCGTGAATGGCTCCAGATTGAGGAGATGCTACCAAGCACTCGTGCAAAGAGAGCATTTTACGACGGTCGCACCGTAATAAAGCCGAGGCAAAAACAGAGGATGAAAGTGGGCTTCCTTCTGGGCTGTGCCTCAGAGGTTCTGTTGAAGGACGTAAATGAGGCGAGCATAAAAGTGCTTTTAGAGTTGGGGTGTGAAGTCATCATACCAGAGGAACAAACTTGTTGTGGCGCAATAGCGATGCACACAGGCTTTGATGAAGATGCTAAGCGATTTGCTAAACGCAACATTGAAGCTTTTGAGCGCTACGATGTTGACGCTATCGTTTCAAACGCTGCCGGATGTAGCACTGCAATGAAGGAGTATGCGCAATGGTTAAATGATGATGAAGCCTTCAAAGAGCGCGCAAAAAAGTTTTCACAGCTTGTGTATGACTGGACTGAGATTGTTGCTCAACTTCCATTTTATGAGCACATGAAGCCATTACCATTACGCGTTACATACGATGACCCGTGCCATTTACTTCACGCGCAAGGGATAAGAGAAGAACCAAGGAAGTTGATAAGGGCGATACCGTCAATTGAGTTTGTAGAACTTCCTGAGGCTGAGATGTGTTGCGGAGGGGCAGGCGTTCATGGCATGCTTTTTAGAGAGCTGTCAATGGAGCTGCTTGAGCGTAAGCTCAAAAACATCAAGGAAACATGCGCTCAAGTCGTTGTGACAGCGAACACGGGTTGCAAGCTACAGCTTCAATATGGCATTAAAAAACACGGTCTCAATGTAAGGGTGATGCACATAGCTGAGTTGCTTGCTTTATCCTTCGGGGTTTGAAGGCGGTGGTTAGCAATGATTTACGAGCGAAAGCCGTGGCTCAAAAAGTATCCGAAAGGTGTGCCAACATCTTTGGAATACCCCGAAGTTGCACTTGACTCACTTTTGAGCGATGCCTCAAAGCGTTTTCCAAAGAAGGCAGCGACAGTGTTTTATGGTGCAAGGATGAATTATGAGGAGCTTGATAAGCTGGCTACAAGTTTTTCGGTTGCGATCCAAAATCTTGAGGGCTGTATTGATGAGCGAATCGCTTTGATGCTACCGAACTGCCCACAGTTCATCATAGCCTATTATGGCATAGTGAGGGCTGGCTACACGGCGGTCCTCTTAAACCCACTTATGACTGAATTTGAGCTTTCCGAGCTCCTAAAGGACTCAGGTGCATGTGCGCTCGTAACGCTTGAAGCGTTTATGGAAAAGGTAAGCAAGGCATTAAGTGGCACAAGGCTGAAGCACATCATCTTCACATCACTTGCTGGCTATGTGCCGATGTGGATGAGCTTGCCTATATGGCTAAAGACGCGCCCAAAGGGTAGAGTTGAACTGCCAAGCAATATTGCTACTCACTCGTTTGAGCAAATGCTCAGAACGGGCGACAAGCTGAAGGCACGCCCTGTTAACCCGCGTGAAGATGTGGCTGTGTTTCAATACACTGGCGGAACTACAGGCTTGCCGAAAGCTGCAATGTTAACGCATTTCAACCTCGTTTCAAATGTATACCAATGCAATGCATGGACTACCGAACTCAGGGATGGTGAAGAAATCTTCCTTTGCGTCCTTCCCTTCTTCCACTCGTATGGCATGACCGCATGCATGAACTTCGGGATACTGAAAGGAGCGACTCTGATCTTAACGCCAAGGTTTGATGTGGCTGAGGTGGTGAAGCTTATCTCAAGGTATCGCGTCACCGTCTTCATAGGGGTTCCAAGCATGTATGGTGTGGTCAGCTATTACGCCCAGAAAAGCAGGATTGATATCACATCAATCAAGGCATGCATAAGTGGTGGTGCACCACTCCCAGAACGCATTGCCAGTGAGTTTGAGCGTGTTACAGGTGGCAGGCTGGTTGAGGGCTATGGGTTAACTGAGGCTTCACCTATAACTCACATCAATCCGATTTGGGGTGGAGAGGCAAGAGTTGGCAGCATAGGATTACCCATACCTGATACGGAATGCAGGATCGTTGATTTAGAAACTGGCACAAAAGATGTTACCGTAAACGAAGTTGGCGAGCTTATCATAAGAGGTCCGCAGGTGATGAAAGGCTATTGGAACAGACCTGAAGAAACGGCTCAAACCATTCGTGATGGGTGGCTTTACACTGGCGACATAGCAAAGATGGACGAGGATGGCTACTTCTACATCGTTGACCGAAAGAAAGACCTCATCATCGTTGACGGCTTCAATGTCTATCCAAGAGAAGTTGAAGAGGTTCTATACAGCCACCCGAAAGTGAGGGAAGCTGCAGTTGTTGGCGAGCGTCACCCAGTTCGTGGTGAGATTGTGAAGGCTTATGTTGTTTTGCGTGAAGGATGCGAAGCATCAAGCGCTGAGATAATTGAATTCTGCCGTGAGAGGCTGTCACCTCATAAGGTTCCAAGAGCAGTTGAGTTTGTGAACGAACTACCAAAATCAAGTATTGGGAAAGTGCTTCGGAGGAAATTAAAAGAAACACCTTGAGTTGAGAGTGCGAGTTTAAACCGTCCGACTTATAGCGGTGGTTACGGTGCGAAAGTTAAAGGTGCTTGTGACTGGGGCATCTGGACAGCTTGGGAGTGAGCTCGTTGAAAAGCTTTTGAAGCGCTCGCAAGATGTTATTGCGATGAACCGCTCACAGCTTGATATCACGAACAGAGAGGCTGTATCTGAGGCAATAAAATACCATCGTCCCGATGTGCTCATAAATTGCGCTGCGATGGTGAATGTGGATTCATGTGAGATTGATATTGAATCTGCGTTTAAAGTGAATGCTCTCTCACTCTGGCACATGGCATTGGTATGCAACAAGGTCAAAACAAAGCTCGTGCAGATAAGCACCGATTATGTATTTGATGGTTGCAAGGGCTCTCCATACAACGAGTTTGATCAACCAAACCCGGTAAACATTTACGGCATGACGAAGTTAGTTGGGGAGCTTTTTGTGCGAAACTACTGTGAGAAACACTTGGTCGTGCGCACAGCAGGTCTTTATGGGATTCGTGGCAGTAGAGCCAAAAGAGGCAACTTCGTTGAGTTCGTTATCGCTGCTGCAATGCGAGGTGAACCATTGCATATCGTGAGGGACATAGTTACAAGCCCAACCTTCGCTGCTGATTTAGCTGAAAAGCTATGCGAGCTCATAGATGTAGAAGCTGAAGGCGTTGTCCATGTGGTAAATTCGGGCATGTGTAGCTGGCATGAGTTTGCGACTTATGTGCTTCAGCTCAGTGGCTTGAACACAGAGGTTGTGCCAATCTCGGCTGATGAGCTCAGTAGACCAGCGAAGCGTCCAAAGTATACAGCGCTTGAAAGCGCAAGATTAAGCGAGTTCAACATCAAACCACTAAGGTGGTGGGGCGAAGCGCTCCGTGACTACTTGTGGATGAGAGGGATGTTAAAAAGCTGAGGAAGAGGTGAACGCCAATGATATCGTTTGTGTTGTGTGCGTTTGTCTTGCTGGTCGCTTTGACAGAGGCTCACACCGCAGATTATGTTGTCCATGCAGTCGTGACAAGGGGTGGGAAGGAAGAGAAGCCAACCAATGAGGTGACTTACTTCAAAAATGAAAAGTTGCGCTATGAACTGGGAAACATCGTTATCATTGCTGACACCAAAAGGAACGAGGTTATGCTCATATCAAACTCAAGGCGCGAATACACCGTCGTCAAGATTGAGCGCTTACAGCAACTCGCTGATGGATGGCGTAAGAAGCTTGAGGAGCAGCTCAAAGCACTTGAGGAGCAAATGAAAGAGGCGAAGCCGGAAGAGAAACAAAAGATGATGCAGGTGTTGATGATGCTCTCTTTCCTTAACCAACGCTTCAAATCTGTAAGCGTTGAGGAAGGCGGAGTTGATAAAATCGCAGGATACAGGAGCAAGAGATTCTGTGTTCACGGTGATGGTAAACTTGTAGCTGAACTTTGGTTTTGCGATGCGTTGAAGATTGGGGTGGATGTGAACAAGCTGATTGATATTGTGTTCTCAATCACGCCTACGCCACTTATGGTTCGTCAGGTCTATGAAGCTGTTGTAAAGAAAGCCAGTGGGCTGCCGATGAGGCAAGAGTTATATGTGCCTATGCGTATGAGCCGAAGGGTTACGAAAGTTGAAAAGAGAACGCTTCCCGGAAGTCTTTTTGAGCCACCGAAAGGTTTCACGAAGGTTGATTTTGAGAAGCTAATTCAAAGTGCCATCGTCAAGTGAGAGGCACTGCTTTATCGCCCTTTACGATATTGCGAATGAGTGTTAAAATTGAAATTGGCATGCGGAGGGATGCGCCGAGTGGCTAAGGCGGCGGCCTGCTAAGCCGTAGGGGGGTTATGAAGCCTCCCTCCCGGGTTCGAATCCCGGTCCCTCCGCCACTAACTTTGAAAGCGACTTTTAAAAGCGCGCCCGTAGCTCAGCTGGAATAGAGCACGGGACTACGGATCCCGGGGTCGGGGGTTCGAATCCCTCCGGGCGCGCCAAATGATGCGCCCGTAGCTCAGCAGGACAGAGCGCTGGCCTCCGGAGCCAGGTGTCGCGCGTTCGAATCGCGCCGGGCGCACTGATAGAGTGGTTTTAACAAGTGATCAACAATGCCCCTGTAGCTCAAGAGGACAGAGCGGCGGCCTCCTAAGCCGCAAGTCCCGGTTCGAGTCCGGGCAGGGGCACTGTGTGAAATTAATTCTTGCATCAGCTTCCTTGTTGGTGAGACTCCATGAGCATTCACCCCATCTTCTCCGATGAAGATGTGACATTTATGCTCATGGCGCTTGAAGAAGCAACGAAAGCTTTTGAAGCTGGTGAAGTTCCAGTAGGCGCTGTTGCAGTCCGCAATGGTGAAGTTATCGCCAAAGCACATAACATGCGTGAGCATCTCAAATCCCCTATAGCACACGCGGAGATGCTCGTTATTGAAGCGTCCGCAAAAGCGGTTGGTGATTGGCGTCTCAACGATGTAACACTCTATGTGACGCTTGAGCCATGCCCAATGTGCGCTGGGGCAATTATACAAGCGAGGATAAAGAGGGTTGTGTTTGGTGCGTTTGATCAAAAGGCAGGTGCAGCAGGTTCAGTCATAAACATATTTGGCATACGTCCGTTTGAAGGAACTGTCGCTGTGGTTGGTGGTTTGCTGGAGGAAGAATGCGCTGCGCTGTTGAAACGCTTCTTTGAAGAAAGACGGTAAGTAGGTTAGAGCTTTTTCAAATTTTGAAAACTTGGCGAGGAAACATGCATATGACTTCACGAGAACGTCTTCTATGTGCTTTCTCCTGTGGGACTCCAGATAGGGTGCCAGTCTCGCCACAATCACTTGGGAAGTTGAACAGAGAAAGTGAGCTTGCAAAGCTTCTCATTGAGCGCACCGACATCATCATTTATGCTGGGAGTGCTTGCAACTGCTTTATTGGGAGCGCAGTGAAGTTTGATGTTGAAACAGATGGCGCTTTAACCATCATAACTTACTACACGAAAAAGGGGAAACTGAGGCGAGTGATAAAATCAACGGGCATAACAAGGGCAACGATTGAGTTCCCATGTAAGCTTCCAGAGGATGTTGAGAAGCTCCTTTCAATACCTTACGAGCCTCCAACAGATGAAGAGCTTAAATCAGCGTTGGCTGATTACAACTGGTGGAAGGATTACATCGGCGAAAACGGTATAGTGCTTTTTGGGCTACCAAATGCTATCTGCTTCCCTGCCGAATGGTTCTCACCGCATGACTTTTGTCTTCTTTGGGCTGACGCACCCAATGCAATGATTGAACTTGTAAAGGTAGCAAACGAACGCCTCATGATGTTCGTTGAAAGAGTTTGTAAAGCTGGCTCTGTAGATGGCTTTAGAATAGTCGGTGGTGAATACGCATCAGTTCAACTTGGTCCGAAAGCTTTTGATATACTTGTCCGCCAATTTGATAAACAGCTTGTGAAGTTGATTCATGACTATGGAGCCATCGCATACTATCACAATCACGGTCCAATAATGCGCTACCTTGAAGCAATCATTGACATAGGTGTTGATGCTCTTGACCCGCTTGAGGCACCACCATGGGGCGACTGCAATATGGTTGAAGCGAAGAGAATACTGAAAGGAAAAGTTTGCATCGTAGGTAACATGGATGACATGGAGGTGCTCAACAAGAAAGAACCAGAAGAGGTGCTCGCCATAGGTAAGGAGTTGATTAGCGTTGCAGGTCCTGACGGATTTGTATTGAGTGGGACTGCCTCTGGCACATACGGTGAGAAAGCTGCAACAAACTTCCTCAAGCTTGTTGAGCTCGCTGAGCAAATGGCATCAGCTTAAATTACCGCTTGCTGTATCCTCTTCCTATCCTACGGCGTGAGTAAAGATATATCCAAAGCAGTGATGCATCTACTGGCGGTTGCAAAACGATATTCCTTATCCGCCTTCTCCAATCTCTGGATTGCAAAGAGCGCAAAGATGGTAGCGCCTTACGCAACAGCTCCCACCTGTAACGCTCAATGCGCATCCTCATGCACTTCCTCAGCATGACAGAGTGCCTATAGTCACCACGCATCAACTTGCCCTCCTCAGGTATATCCAGAGCAACAATATTATGCCGACAATGCATGCCACCTGAGCTTGCGTTAAACCAAATAAAGCAACTTTAGCGGAAACGCCTTTACGCAGGAACTCATTGAAGAAGCGTATGAGCAGATGAAAGATCAAACCGATGAGCATCTCCTTGCCCGAAAAGCTCTCTCTTTTTCGCACCCACCTCAGTAGGATAAAAGTGATAAGCGCACCAAGTGCTTCATATAGTGGCACTGGGTGAGAAGGTGGCATTAGCACACCATGCTCGCTGTAGTAACGAACACCAATGGGAAGCTTTGTAGGTAAGCCGAAACAACAACCGTTTAGAAAGCATCCAATTCGCCCAATGGCGTAAGCCAACATATAACCTTGTGAGAGCGCGTCTCCAACACGCCAGAACTCAACGTTGTAAACTCTGCAAATCAAAGCTAAGGCGAGTATGCCACCACCAAGCGCCCCAAAAAGAGATAAGCCACCACTACGCAGATTTAAAGCACTTAACGGATGGGAAGAAAACTCACCCAAGTTGAGTGCAACATATAGGAGACGCGCACAAACAACTCCTATTGGCACAACTGAAAGGGCAGCTGTGCTCAAGAGGTCAGGTGGTAGCCCGCGATTCTTAAACTCACGTTCTGACCATATTAAACCAACAAGCAAACCGAGAGCTATGCAAATACCATATGCGCGAAGCTCAAATGAACCAATGCGGATTAGCACTGGGTGCATTTGACACCACTTCACTGTAGTAGCTTTCCAGTAGAACGATTATATCATCGTAGAGTTGGACGAAGAAAACATCAACTCGTGTCATCAACTTAGGTGGTGGTGATATTTAATGGAGCAATTTGATCTGCTTGGCAAAAGCTTTGAATGCACTTGTGGTAAAACGCATTTCGTTCCAACAAGAGAGGTGCTGATAGCTGAGGGCGCAATTGATGCAGTTTATGAACTATGCCAACGAAACGGGATGAGGGAAGCATGTAACCTGCTTGCTGACAGCATCACATATGATGTATGTGGCAAAGATGTAGCGCACCTGTTGCGTTCCCATGGTGTATTACTGCATGAGATTATACTTGACGCTGACACGGAAGCTGATGAAAAAGTATGTGACGAAGTCCTCTCGCTTGCGAGCCCGCATGGAAATTTCTGGATCGCTGTTGGCTCTGGAACGATCAACGATATAACTAAGCTTGTGAGCACAAAGATGAACCAACCGTATGGTGTTGTAGCAACAGCTCCATCAATGAACGGCTATACGTCTTCAATAGTTGCCATTACGATCAATGGTTTAAAGGCAACGCTTCCGGGAAACCCACCACTTTTTGTGCTTGCTGACTTAAATGTTTTATGCAATGCCCCTTATGAGCTGATAGCAGCTGGTCTTGGTGATGCGCTCTCAAAGCCCGTCTCAAACGCTGACTGGATGCTTTCGCATGTTTTGTTTGGGGAACACTTCTGCAATTTCTGCATAGACCTGCTGTCCCAATCGGAACAGCTTTGTGCGAGCGCTGCAAGCTCGCTTAAATTGCGAGAACCAAATGCGATCAGGATGCTCATGGAAGCGCTATGCCTTTCAGGTATAGTCATGACTATAGCAGGTAGCTCAACCCCTGTCTCAGGAGGTGAACATCTCATCTCACATGCACTTGATATGCATTCTCACACCACGGGTAGGAAGAAACAGCTCCACGGCGCTCAAGTTGGTGTTGCAACGCTCTTTTCAGCATCGCTTTACGAGAGGTTGCTTGAGGTTAATGCATCCGAATTGGATGTAGCTCTACTTGCAAATCGCTATAAGAGCATTGAGGAGTGGATGCAAAGTCTACAAGGCTTCTTTGGGAATGCAAGCGAAGCGGTAGCCGAGCAATTTGCCAAGAAGTATCCAAAGTCAAAAGACGAGCTTGAAATGAGGTTGAGGAAGATCATAGAGGTGTGGGATGAACTTTTCTCCAAATTACGCCCACTGCTGCGCAGTCAAAATGAACTGCGCAGGTTACTACATAGTGCTGGTGCACCTACAACGGTTTGGGAGCTCAAAATTGATGTTGAGGAATTTAAGGAAGCAATCAGGCTTGCGCACACAATCCGTTCAAGATACACTGTTTTAGACCTCGCAAACGAGCTCTGCATACTCCCTGATGAGCTGGAGAATTTAATCCAGCGCTCCCAGATAGCGGGCTGAAACAACTTGCATTCCAAGAGGGGTGAGTTGAATTGCATATTGAGCATAGGAAACAGCGTATCATAAGGTTGCTACAAGCAATTGAAAATGAGGCAAGGCATATGGGTAAGATGATTGAAGAAGATGACTTCCAAGGGCAACTTGAGTGCTTGCTTAAACTGACGGAGCACCTTGAGACAATAAAGAGGATGTGCATAAGGACTTATGCGGAAACGCTGTTTTCGCTCTCAAGCCGAATAGACCAAGTTGAAGACGCAGTTGAGCAATTGCTCAATTGGCTTGTTAAGCTGAAGGCAGTGTGAGGGAAGTAAATATGACACAGCGTTCAAAGCTTCCCAAAAACGGCTTTCATATCGTCATCGCTTCTTACCTTGTCTTGATGTTTTGCGACATGCACTTGATGTGTGCTACGAAGAAGTGGACAGTAATGGTTTACATGTGTGGTGATAATGACCTTGAGAGCGCACTCATCAAGGATTTGAACGAGATGGAGAAGGTGGGCTCAAGTGAGCAAGTGAATATCGTTGCACAGCTTTCACGCTCACCATTTTACGATACATCAAATGGAAACTGGGTTGGTGTAAGGCGATACTTCGTTACGAAAGACCCTTATGAAGACCCATCACCTGAAGTTCCACCAAACAACATAATACGCTCGCAGATGATTGCCGACCTCGGTTGGGTGAACATGGGAGATAAGCGTTCGCTCGTTGACTTCGTGAGATGGGCTGTGCAAAATTATCCAGCACAGCGTTACTTCCTCATACTCTCAGATCATGGTTCTGGTGTGCGTCCTTTCAGAACAAAGGTAATCAAAAGGGCTATTATCTTTTCCGACAGCTTCAACGACTACTTGTCGAATACAGAGTTGAAGGAAGCCTTCTCTGAGATAAGAAACGAAGTGCTTGACGGGAAGCCAATTGAAGTGCTCGGTTATGATGCCTCCGAAATGAGTATGATTGAGAATGCTTACCAAGTGAGGCATGCTGCGAAGTATCTCATAGCTTCTCAACTCTCAGAGCCAAACGATGGCTACCCATATGATCGCTTCCTTGCGACACTCGTTTCAAACCCTGATATGCCGACGGAGGAGTTCCTTTGCAGGTTCGTCAGGCATTACATGGAATCATACGAACCTGGCAGACCAACAAATGGTGCTGGGAGCTCGGTGACAATAGCTGTGTATCGGTTAGAGTCGCTCAAACCGCTTGTTGAAGCTATAAGTGAACTTGCAAAAGCGCTCTTGCAAAGTTTGCCAAAGTATGCGCACATGGTTGAGGAGATAAGACGGGCTACGCAGGTGTTCTCCGAAAACATCTATCGCGATTTATATCACTTTTGCGAACTGCTGATCCAACGTTTCCCAGAGGAAGCGGTTAAGCGCGCAGCGAAAAAAGTGATTGATGCGCATGGTCCAAATGAAAATGGTGCATTGCTCGCCGAGGCTCACAGGAGTGGCTTTGACATCAATGTGGACAATGCACACGGTATCGCTATTTACTTTCCATCGCCAGAGGGCTTTGAAGAGGGCTATCTTACATCTCTTGATTTCGGCAGGGACTGCGAGTGGGGCACTTTCCTTGCTGCACGCTTAACTAAAGATTCGCTCCCACCCGAGATTCGTTTTCTCTTCCCGGCAACTGATGGTGAAAAGATAGTTTTGCCTCGCCCGATGCTAATCGCTGAAGTAAGGGACTATGGCTATGCTGGCTTGGATGAAACCTCCATATCGGTTGCGATTGATGGCGCTAAGTTAGCAACAAGCGAGTTTACATTTGATTCACAATCAAGGTTGTTGAAAGTGAAACCAACATCACCATTAAAAGCTGGGAAACACAATATCACAATTTCAGCCAGCGATAAGGCAGGAAACAAATCCTCACTTTCTATCTCGTTTGATATTTCGCCACAGCTGTTGCAAAAGGGTGTGAGGATGCTTTCGCTACCGATGGGAACAACATCACCTGACCCAAGAGTCGTTTTAAATGACAGCTCTGTTATGACAGCTCGCTGGGACAATAGCACAAACTCGTATCACATCTTCCCAACCATGGATGAACAAGGGTATGCGTCATTCAGACCTTTAGGCGTTAATGTTTCCATGCCGCCAGCAGGTGTTGGATACTTTTCACGCTTCAAGAACGATCTCACATTGATGCACCCGGGAGAACCGGTTGACTTAACGCAACCATACGATGTTTCACTACAAGCGCAGGATAAGAGGCTTTCTTGGCACATCGTTGGAAACCCGTTTCCAGTCCCGGTCAAGTTAAACTCATTGTTCGTGGTCAAAGATGGCATAAGCATGACATTTGAAGAAGCGCTCACAAAAAATCTCATCCTTTCGCCACCGTTCATTTACATCCCGCCACAGAACCCGTTCGCTGTTGGAAAATACGCAACTGTTAACCTTGATTTTGAGCTACAGCCATTCGCTGCATTTTGGATAGCTATCTCAAGCGATTTGATTTTGCGTTTCCCTTCGCCACTCTGGGCTGAGCGTAAGAAAAGGTCAGCGAGCTCTACAGCACACACCTTTAAGTCACGAGACTGCGTTTTTGATGGCACAAAAATGCTATGGGGATTAAAGCTTGTGGCAACCTGCAATGGCTATAGCGATTCAGTTATGCTCGGCATCTCCACAGAGGGGCGCTTGCAACACGATCACCTTGATGTTTTGAAACCACCGTCACCTCTTGGGGCACAAACACGCATTTATGTGCTTCAGGAACTCTTCAACGGTTACATGGCGCCGTATGAAGTATCGGTTCAACCACCTAACTTGAAAGCATTTTGGGACATCGTTGTGGATGCGACGCTTGGCGATGTTGTGCTTTCTTGGGAGAAAATAAACCTTGTGCCATCCTCAATTTCCCTAACGCTTACAGATTTGGCTACTGGGAAAACTTTATCGATGCGCCACCAAAGCTATGTAAAGCTGCCACGCCAAAATGAACCATACAGGCTTAGGCTTTTGGCGCAGGCGCGTAGCAGTTTAAGAGGGCTTATAGTTGGGCTTTCAGCACTGATGACTAAGGGCAACATCGGCATCAGATTTACACTCCTAAATGACATGAGCATCACTATCAGGTTGCTCACTCTGACTGGACGCGTTATCTATGTTGCGCTCCAAAGGAAAGAAATGAAACGCGGGATGCACACGATTGGGCTACCGATACCGAAAGGGGTTAACTTGCAAGTAGCAATCGTTGAAGTTATAGGGGAGGATGATCTTGGGAGGGTCTCAAGGGCGTTTTGTATTGTAAGACCACGGTAAGAAGGGCAATGAGAGGAGCAACACGAAAGTGTTATGAAACTAAAAGCTTTTATGCTGCTACACTTTTATGCTGGATAACTTTACTTTCGCTTACGAGACAGCATCGCATGTGATGCGCGCTTTAAAGCAGTAATCAACAAACCACTGCACGGCACAGGAGATGAAGCAATGATGTATCTAAGACGGCTCGAGATGCACGGCTTCAAAAGCTTTGCTTCAAGGACGGAGATTGAATTCCTTCCGGGCGTTAACGCAATTGTTGGACCAAATGGCTCAGGCAAGAGCAACATAGCTGAAGCCATACAATGGGTGTTAGGAGAACGCAGCTACAAGGCGATCAGAGGGACTCGCTCAACCGATGTCATCTTTGCTGGAAGCCAGAAACTAAGCCCAATGAACATAGCGGAAGTTACGGTCATTTTTGATAACAGCGATTGCGGAATCCCCGTAGGCTTTAGCGAGGTCGCTATAACGAGGCGCATATACCGCTCCGGAGAATGCGATTACTTCATCAACAAGACTCCATGCAGGTTGCGAGACATACAGAAGCTTCTTTTGGATTTCGGTCTTTCTGCTGACACCTTCGCCATCATTAGTCAGAACGATATTGAAGCGATACTGATGGCTCGCCCGGATGAAATGAGGGCTATTTTTGAGCAAGTTGCTGGAGTGGAGAGGTATCAGATAAGCCGTTCTGAGGCTCTAAGGAAGCTTGAGAAGACCGAAATAAACATCGTCAGGTTGAAGGATTTGAGGCGTGAGCTTGAGATGCAACTTGAGCCAATTGCAAAGCAGGCAGAGTTGGCAAAGCAGTATAACGAGCTCATGCAACGCTATGTAAGTTTGCAAATAAGCCTCATAGGGTGGGAATGGGGTGTAAGGCAAAAACGCCTGCAAAAACTTTGCGAGGAAAAGATGGCGTGGCAACAGAAGCTGAGGCAGATTGAAGGTGAGATGGAAGCAATTGAAGCGGAGCGCAGAGAGGTTGAAAGAGAGTTAAAAGAACTTGAGGAGCAATTGGCTCAGTTGAGGGAACGCTCCGTGAAAACGGTTGAGATGGCAAAAAGCGTTGAGAGCGAAATTGAGCTTGTAAAGCAAAGTCAGCTACACATGCGTGAGCGAATTGAAGTTGAGAAAAACGAACTGAAGAGAAGGGTCGAAAAGCAACAAGCACTTCAAAGAAGACTTGAAAGTGTCCGAAGCAGGATGGAAGAGCTGGCAAAGCTCGTTGAAGAATATAGGTGCGAGCACGAAAAATTGCAAGGGGCACTTCTCACCTACAACGCCGAAGTGGAAGGCAAGGAAAACGAGATTGAGTCACTACGCTCACAGCATGTTGAAGTGATGAGGGTCATTATGAACCTGCGTAACAAAACCATTGATTGTGAGCGCTCCGAGAAAACGCTCCGACATCGCTTGATGGATCTTGAGAAGGAGGGAAATGAAATTGAAGGTCAAATTGAATCGCTAAGCGCTATAGTCAACCAGCTTGAAGCTGAGATAAGTGATATTGCTCACAGCAAGGACGAGCTACAAAAGAGACTGAGGGTTGAAAGACAAACATTGGCAACACTTGAGCGCGAAATTGATGAGTTGCGTCATAGGGCTGGAGCATTGCGAGAACTTCTAAGCGGTCTAAAAGCTCGCCTTAGCGCCCTTGAGGAAAGCGAAGCAGCGCTTGAGGGTGTGAGGGAAGGACCAAAAAGCGTGCTCATGGCTTCACGAGCTGGTAAATTGCCTTCGGTGTATACGCTTGTGGCGCACCTGCTAAATGTCCCGAGGGAAATTGAGCTTGCAATCACTGCTGCGCTTGGGAGCTCACTTGAGTATATTGTGGCTGAAACAATTGAGGAGGCTGAAACGGCGATTGAATACTTGAAGCGTAGCAAGTCGGGGAGAGCTACATTCCTGATCCTTGATTTCATCCGCCCACGCCCTCGTAGGATGGAGGTTGAAGAGCTGTTAAAAGTGGTTGATGATGATTCAGTGATGGGTTGGGCATGCGACCTCGTGAGCACTGAGGAGAAGTATAAGGTTGTGGTTGACTACCTCCTTGGAAATGTGCTTGTCGTCAAGGACATGAGCACCGCAAAGGAGATCGTGAAGAGGATAAAAGACAGGATACGCATAGTCACGCTTGATGGCGAACTGCTCATCCCGGGAGGTCCTATCTCTGGTGGATACGAAATGCACTCACTTCATATCCTTCTCGCCAGAAGACGGGAAATAGAAGAGCTAAGGCAACGAATACACGAATTTGAGACGAAGCTTCAAAGCTGTGAGCAAGGTTTGCGGGAAAGGTTGAAGGAGGTTGAGCGCTGCCAAAACAAAATTGAAGCAATCAGCGGTGAGTTGTCGGCATTGGTTGAAAGAGAAGCAAGGGCAAGCGCCGAGGTAGAAACATCTACGCAACGACTCATTCAGCTCAAAACACATCTTGAGCTTATTGAAGGTGAGCGCAAGCAAATTGAGGATGAGCTTAAGAACATCGCCTCTGAGAGAAACGCAATCATGCTGGAATTGCAATCCTTAGAAGCTCAAGCCAATATGCTTGAGAAAGGCATAGCAGAAGCGATAACATGCTTAAACGAGTTGCGCATCAAAAGGGATGAGTTACATTCACATCTCTCAGAAGTCCATGCTAAGCTTGCACAACTCTCTGAGAAATTTAACGCAACGCGTTCTGAGGAAAGCGACATCGTGAACCAACTTGAGGAAGAAAAGCAAAGGATTCACCTTTGTGAAGAAGCACTCACATCCTATGAAACACAACTTCAGAACCTTCAGAAGCTACTGCCAGAACTTGAGGAAAAACAAAGGCAGTTGCTTCTGTCGCGTGAAGAAGCGGAGAGGGAGTTTGAAAGGTGGTTAGAGCGTCGTAAGGAACTCTTGGAAAGGCTTGAGAGGATTGAAATGCAAGCGAAAGAGAAGATGCAAGCCAAGAGCAGTGTTGAGAGTGAACTCAACAAAGTTGAGGTGCGGATGGCTGAAGTTAGATCGGAAAGCGAAGAGCTCGCAAGACGCTTGATTGAAGAATTCAATACTCAACCGCTTAATGCCCTTAAGAGCGCTGAAGCTGTTGGTCAGAAGCAAACCATAACAGTAGAACTCAATGAGCTGAAGATGAAGATTGAGCAAATGGGTGTGGTCAATGTCGGTGCTATTGAAGAGTATGAGCGTTTGAAGGCAAGGATTGATTACTTGGCGAAGCAACAGGAGGACTTAGAAGTTGCAAGGGAGGATCTGAAAGCAATCATTCGGCAGATTGATGAGGAGGCAATGAACCACCTTATCAAAACTATAGCCGATGTGGAACACCATTTCCAGAAGCTGTTTGCGAATGCCTTTGGTGGTGGGGAGGCACATATTATACTTACTGGCGATGATTTTACAGAGTCTGGCGTTGAAGTGAGAGTGCGTCTGCCAGGGAAGGCTACACAAAGCCTTATGGCGCTTTCTGGCGGTGAGAAGGCAATGACTGCAATATGCCTTCTCTTTGCGATGTTAAGCGTTCGCCCTGTGCCATTCTGTATCCTTGATGAAGTGGATGCAGCGCTTGATGATGTTAACATAAGCAAGTTTGCCAATATGTTGCGTCAGTTCAGCAAGAACTCTCAATTCATCGTCATAACACATAACTACGGAACGCTTGAAGCGGTTGACCACATTTACGGCGTTACGATGGGTGACGATGGTGTCTCAAGGGTCTTCTCGCTCTCACTTGAAGAAGCAGCTACAAGGCTGTCAAGTTGAAGACTGCACATCGTCCGATGTGCGTGGTGGCTCATGGTCAATGTTACAAGGCTTTATTGCGGTGTGCGATGTAGAAGCGATGACTTGAGATATAAGGAAAGTGGGAACATAACCTTGCCAGTCGTGGTGTGGAATATAACTCGCACCTGCAATTTGCGTTGTGTGCACTGCTACAGTGACTCTGAAGCACACCAATACGAAGGTGAGTTGAGGAACGACGAATGTAGAGCTGTTATTGAGGAGCTCTCACGGTTACGTATACCTCGTCTCCTTATCTCTGGTGGAGAGCCGTTGATGCGCGACGATTTGATAGAGCTATTGCAGTATGCTCATTTGAACGGGCTGAGCATAGCGCTTTCAACAAATGGGACTTTAATTGATGACTTGACTGCTAAGGAGCTGAAGTTAGCGGGGGTTGAATATGTTGGGATAAGCTTAGACGGGGTTGGCGCTACAAACGATCACATTCGTGGCATAAGTGGCGCGTTCAACAGGGCTGTTTGCGGGCTTAGGAACTGCAAGGCAGTTGGGATGCGTGTTGGGATACGTATGACGCTCACAAAACTAAACTTAGATCAAATTGACGCTATGTTTGACCTTGCCCTGAGTGAATGCGTGGACAGGCTTTGCTTCTACCACTTCATACCTGTTGGAAGGGGGAAAGGATACGAAAACCTTATACCAGACACTGCACAAACGAGGAATGCTGTTGAACGCATATTGTATCGCACGCTGAGAGCAGTTGAGCAAGGCTCGTTCATTGAAGTGCTTACCGTGGGTAGCCCTGTTGATAGCGTGTTCATCTACATCAAATTGTTGAAGGGTGGGAGCAGACGCGCCGATGAGGTTTACAAGTTAATGCAACTGAAAAGCGGTGCAGCAAGTAGCTCTGGGGTGGGAATAGCATGCATTGACCATGTCGGAAATGTTCACCCAGACCAGTTCTGGTGGCATTACAGCCTTGGGAATGTCCGTGAAATGCCATTCAGCAAAATATGGTTTGAGAACGATGACGAGCTCCTAAAAAAACTGAGGGAACAAAAGAAGCACATCTATGGCAGATGTAAACGATGCCAATTCTTTGAGCTATGTGGTGGGATGCGTGTCAAAGCTGACATAATCCTTGGGGATGCTTTCGCGTCTGACCCGACTTGCTATTTAACCGATGAAGAGATAGGATTGAAAAGTGATGCTGATCAATCTCACTCATTCTTTTGTGTGGGCGAGCACGGAGTTGAAAGCAGATCACAAACGGCGCTTGACAGGGATTGATTGAGTGACTAAATTATAAAAGCGCACTTAGGTAAAGAGGTGAAGGAACGATGGGTGCAAAGTTGAATTTTCGCCAGAGCTGTGTCGCAATCCTTTTGCTTTACATCGTTGCATGTGCTTTCGTATCACTTAGCGAGTTCGTGTGCGCACAGGAAGGAAAAAAGCGCGCTCTGCCGGAGGTGCAGCTTGCTGGCATAAGGCTTGGTTCTCTCGCTATTGAGCGAGATGAAGAGGGTCACCTCTCACCGTCCTGTCTATTGCGTGTTTGGGGAGTTCCGGATTTCATCATTGCTCAAGTTCCACCGATGCTTGCGCCCGGGGCTGCTCCCGGCGCACCTGCAGCACCCGGTGCTGCACCCGGTGTTGGGATGCCCGGAGCAGAAGGAGCTATGCCCGGGATGCCATATGCACCCGGAGCAGTTGGCATGGGAGCGCCACCTGCAGGTCCAATTCAACCATTCGCTGGTGGAACAACAATAATTCAAGCTCCGAGTGTGCTTGCTCAAACAATGCCCCCGTTGATGACGAGTGTAACTGCACCAGGTGCAGCTGGCGTTTTCGGAGGACCTCCAGAAGGTGCTGCACCCGGTTTTGCACCCACTCCACCTGGCGCACCAACAGCTCCAACTGCTCCGACAGTTCCGACTGCTCCAACTGCTCCAGCATTATGGCCAGAACTTTCATGGGCAATTCCAGTCATCATGCCTTTACGAGGCAACCAAAGCATATGGGTCTATAAGCGCGATGATGCTGCACTTGGTTTCATCATAGATGGTGATGGAACAGTTGTTGGGATAGTCGTTGCAGGAACGAAGTTTGATGCTGCAAGGACAGCCCTTGGAAACCCGTTTAAGACGATTATGCTTGGAGATACATTACAACGGGTCTTATCACGCTATGGCTGGCCAGACGAAATACGCTCCACTGGTGGCTTGCTCAGCAAAGATGTTGAGCTCCGTTACCACAAGCGTAGCAACATTGTCTTTACACTGCATGACTATCGTGTAACGCGCATCTTCATCTTCATTCCTGAGCGAGCTGGACCTGATTAGAGTTTGTTGGGTGCTAAAGTAAAAGCGTGGAAATGATAGGCGAGGAGAACCCTCATGGATGGCGAAGTGATTAGAGAAGTTAGGGAACGCAACGACATCGTTGAGGTTATTTCATCATACATCACACTTAAGCGTGTTGGGAAGAACTATGTTGCCCTATGCCCGTTCCACCAAGAAAAGACACCCTCTTTCACTGTTAGCCCTGATAAGCAGTTATGGCATTGTTTTGGTTGTAAGCTTGGTGGTGATGTGATTGGCTTTGTGCAGCGTATTGAAAACATTTCATTTGGTGAAGCTTTGCGCAAACTCGCTGAACGAGTTGGCATAAGGATTCACAGGGAGAGAAGCAAGGAAGAAGCGCTCCGCTCAAGGTTGATTGAAATAAACCAACTTGCAATGCACTTCTATGAACGCATGCTTTGGTCAAACGCAGGTGAAGTTGCGAGAGCTTATCTCAAGGCAAGAGGTATAAGTTGGGAGATCGCAAAGAAGTTTCACTTAGGTTATGCACCAGCGGAGTGGGAAGCATTATCAAATTACTTGCGTGAGCACTCCATTTCACCCGAAGAAGCAGTCAGCGCTGGGTTGCTTGTGAAAACGGAAACGGGGGATAGGTATTACGACCGCTTTAGGGACAGGCTTATGTTTCCGATCATGTCTGGGAGTGGCGAAGTGATTGGCTTTGGTGGGAGAACGCTCAGTGATAACGTAGCGAAATACATCAATACACCTGAGACACCCATCTTCCAAAAGCGCAATGTGCTTTATGCGCTCCATATAGCCACCAGCGCTATAAAGGAAACCAACTCTGCGATAGTTGTTGAAGGATACATGGATGCGATAGCCCTCCATCAGTTTGGGTTTGCAAACACAGTTGCAACTATGGGCACTGCCCTCACACCACAAATGCTTTCACAACTACGTAGATATGCACAAACGATTTACCTTGCCTTTGATGCTGATTCAGCTGGCATGAATGCAATGCTTCGCTCCTCATCGCTGTTTAAGCAAGAAGGACTAAAGGTGAAGGTTGTGTCATTGCCAAAAGGTGTAGACCCAGACGAGTGCGTAAGGAAGCTTGGTGTTGATGTGTTTAAGAGCTTGCTTGAAAGCAGTTTGGAAATGTTTGACTACAAGGTTGAATGTTTCCTCTCATCACCTGATGGGGAGAAAGCGAGCAGTAATGCATTGCGCCAACTCACAGCTTTGCTAATGGAATTGGATGACCCGCTCGAAAGAGAGAGGGTGATGCAGCGTGTAGCGATGCAGTGGGCTGAAGGGGATGGCGGGCGGGTCATCCAGCTTATTGAAGCAATGAGAAGCGCTCTAAAGAGGGCAGAAGCAAGAAAGCAAATAGATCGGAGAGAAACACACAAGACAGGCGACATAGTTGAGCAAACAATTATTGACCATACAAAGAGTGCTTTGCCAAAAGGCGTTGTGCAGGCTGAGAGAGAACTGTTAGCTGCAATGCTACAAGATGAAAGGGTTGCAAGGATTGTGCTTGAACTGCTACCACCACAGGAATTCATCACCGACCTCGGAAGGCAGATTGCACCGATTGTTGCAGCCTGCATTGAGAACAACGAGTTTCGTAACATCTCACATTACATCTCAGAGCTGCAAGATGAGAGGCTGCGCTCAGAAGCCTGTGGGTTAATGATGATTGAATTGAACTTCATTAGCTCTAAGGAAGCTATTGAAGGGAGAGTGCAAACGATCCGACGCTTCAAACGCAAACAGCAACTTAAAACATTGCGTGAAATCATTCTCAAGAAAGCCGCAAGCGGTGCTATTGACAGCTCTTCACAAGAGGTGAAAGAACTGCTAAAACTTGAGAGAGAGCTTAGGAGCACTACTTAAAACTCCAACTAAGTGCTTTGGGGGAAGCGTTGGAAAATGTTTCACGAAGAGAAGATGGACAACGAAGAAAAGCTCTTTGAAGAAGATGCTTTTTACTCGCCTCCTTACGATATAAGCGATGAAGAAAGCGCCGACATAGATGCTGATACTGATGCATACCTTGAGGAAGAGCGCACAGAAAACACCGAAGCCGAGGACGCTATGGAAAGCTTCATGCAATTTGTGGCAAACACGCCGACGCTCACCGAGGAAGAAGAAACAGAACTCTTGAAACGCCTACGCAGTGGTGATTTGGAGGCACGCCATAGGATAGCAGAGGCAAACTTAAGGTTAGTTATTCATGTGGCAAAACAGTTTGCTAATCAAACTGCTCTCCCGTTCCCTGACATCGTTCAAGAAGGTAGCATAGGGTTGTTGAAGGCGATTGATAAATTTGATTGGCGCAAAGGATGTCGCTTTTCAACCTATGCAACTTGGTGGATTAGACACTCAATAAGGAAGGCGATAGCAGAGCAAAGCGGAAGCATCAAGTTACCTTTACACATAGCAAACACGATAAGCAAGGTAGTAAGAGCAACAAGCAAGCTGATGCAAAAGCTCGGGCGCAAACCTACTCTGGAAGAAATAGCAAAGGAAGTGAAGATACCTCTCAGGAAGCTTGAAGAGATAATGCCACTTATGTCTCAGATGCTTTCTCTGGAGAGCAAGTTCTCGTCCGACGATATCATTATGCTTGTAGAGCTTCTGAAGGATGAAACCACACCAACTCCAGAGGAAGCATGGCAAGGTCTCATGGTGAAAGAACGGTTAAGGGAATTGCTCTCACTTCTTACAGAGCGAGAAAGGGATGTTTTAAGCCTGCGCTACGGGCTTGTGGATGGTAAGGAAAGGACTCTCTTAGAAGTTGGCAGTATCCTCAAAATAAGTGGTGAAAGAGTGCGCCAAATAGAACAACAAGCTTTACGCAAGATCAGAAACTTAGCCTCTACTAAATACATTCACGACTTCATTTGATTGCCCCTGCTTAACCGCAGTTTTGCAAGCTAAGCAAGCAACGCTCACGGGAGCATAAATTAGAACTCATGCGAATGAGGTGGTGTTGTTTCCTTCTCCTCCTTTGGCTTTTCAGCGACGAGTGCTTCAGTTGTAAGAAGCATGCCAGCGATGCTGGCTGCATTCTCAAGCGCTGAGCGCACAACTTTCACCGGGTCAACTATCCCAGCTTCAACCATATCAACAAACTCCTCTCTAAGTGCATCAAAGCCGATGTAGTGGATGTTGCCATTTTCAACCTTCGGTTCAAACGAGCGGACGCGCTGAACCACAACTGAGCCTTCCCAACCTGCATTCTCCGCTATCTGACGCAATGGTGCTTCAAGCGCCTTCTTGACTATCGCAACACCTGTGCGCTCATCTTGGTCCTCAATTTCCTTCTCAAGCTCCTCAAGGACAGGTATCAAGTGCACATATGTCACACCACCACCAGAGACAATCCCTTCTTCCACAGCAGCCTTAGTCGCATTCAACGCATCCTCATAACGATGCTTCTTCTCCTTCATCTCCGTTTCTGTTGGCGCACCAACCTTGATCTGAGCAACTCCCCCAGCAAGCTTCGCCAACCTTTCCTGCAACTTCTCACGGTCATAATCGGACTCTGTCTCTTCAATCTGCTTCTTTATTTGAGCGATTCTACCAGCTATCCTCTCCTTGCTCCCCTTGCCACCTACGATTGTTGTGGTGTCCTTCGTTACAACAACCTTTTCAGCCTGCCCAAGCATGTCAAGTGTTACATTTTCAAGTTTTATGCCAAGGTCCTCCGAGATAAACGTGCCACCTGTGAGGATGGCGATATCTTCCATCATAGCTTTACGCCTCTCGCCAAAGCCGGGTGCTTTAACAGCACAGCACTGAAGAACACCCCTCAGCCTGTTAACAACAAGCACAGCAAGCGCTTCCCCTTCAACATCCTCGGCGATGATAAGCAATGGCTTCCCTGCTTGCACAACCCTTTCAAGGACTGGTATTAGGTCAAGAGCCGAACTTATCTTCTTCTCGTAGAGCAATATGTATGGCTGTTCGAGCACGCACTCAACCCTCTCTACATCGGTGATGAAGTAAGGTGAAAGGTAACCCTTATCAAACTGCAAGCCCTCAACAACTTCAACTGTAGTTTCCATCCCTCGTCCTTCTTCAATCGTTATCACTCCATCCTTTCCAACCTTATCCATTGCATCTGCGATGTGCTTACCTATCTCGGGGTCATTCCCAGCTATAGCTGCCACATGCTCAATATCCTCTTTTGACCTAACCTCAATAGCCAGTTCCTTTAGTTTCTCTACCGCCCTCTTCACAGCCTTATCTATACCGCGTTTGAGCGCCATTGGGTTCGCTCCAGCAGCCACATTCTTCATGCCCTCAGCAAGCATTGCCTGCGCAAGAACGGTTGCCGTTGTTGTTCCATCGCCAGCAACATCGTTCGTCTTTGATGCGACCTCTCGCACAAGCTGTGCACCCAGATTCTCAAAGTGATTCACAAGGTCAATCTCCTTCGCCACCGTTACACCATCCTTTGTCACGGACGGTGAGCCGAAACGCTTATCAAGTATGACATTGCGCCCCTTTGGTCCAAGTGTGATCTTGACAGCATCAGCAACCATATTAGCACCACGCAATAGAGCCCTTCTTGCTTCTTCATTGAACAACAGTTCCTTCGCCATCCAATATCACCTCCTGATGTTTCTTAGCAGTTCCAGAGTATGCAAGCGGTTTTTTTCAAGCTGTTATGCAAGCACACTTCGTTAACTTGTAGAAGGGCAAGAGATAACGCTGTCTTATTCGCTCTCTTTAATAGCGAGAATTGAATCCTCGTCAAGGATGATGTAATCCTCACCACCGATTTTTATCTCTGTCCCCGCATACTTTGAGAAGATAACCACATCGTTAACTTTAACGCTCATAGGTTGACGCTCACCGTTCTTAAGCAAACGCCCTTCACCAACCGCTACAACCACTCCCTCTTGCGGTTTCTCTTTTGCAGTATCAGGGAGTATAATACCTCCTGCTGTTTTCTCTTCCTGCTCAATTGGCTTTACTAAAACCCTGTTATCAAGAGGACGCACCCTCATGTTCCTCACCCCTTTTAGCTCCATCCCCCACTACCTGCTAAGTCCCTAAAAACATTGGTCGTTAGCACTCTTCAACTGAGAGTGCTAACACCATGATACTCATTATAGCGCGCCCTCTTAAGTGCGTTTGGCATTCCTACATCCGCATAGGGCATATGCATGGAATGCTACCACATTTTGGACAGCCATTCACATACCGCATCGCTGCTTCTTCCATATCCACCCCAAGAAGCGTTGCGAGGCTCACAAGCCATGCTAACACATCCGCAAACTCTTCTTTCAGTTTGTCTTCCTCAGCATGCTTTATTGCTCGAGCCAGCTCACCAACCTCCTCAACGAACCACATGAATGTAGCATAAACGCCTCTCTTGCTATCTCTCTCAAAGTAAGCGTTGGCTATGATTTTCTGGAATTCGCCAATGCTCACCTTCCTCTCTTGCTCACGCATCTTTTGCTTTCCCCCTTGTATGTTTTGGCGAGCATCTCGGCATGCTTCTTTATCGCAGCTACTTCCTTCCTCATCCTTGCCTCTGCTTCCCCGCTTTCCAACATAAGCATCCCGAATGCTTTGACGAGACCACGCGCTTCTATGATTGCACCATGCTTTAACAATGTCCCATCACCTTCACGCTTTATTTCAAACCATCCAACAGCCCTCCTGAACGGTCCTGATAGCTGTCTTATCTCTATCCAAGATGGTGGCTTGAAAATGAACTTTGAGCGCACCCACTTTAGAAAACCAAACATGTCTTCAAGTATATCCACGATTAGCTCGTTCCCATCCTCGGAACTCCACAGGACATGCAACTCCTTAACATAAGCGAATATCTTCGGGTAACTCTCAACATCCCTTAACACTTCAAAGACTATTTCAACTGGCGCTTTAACAAATGTGCTCACTGTTAGCTCCATTGCCTTCACTCCAGTAACTTCAACTTGATCACCTAATCTGTGTGCCCTGAAGCACTGTCATGAAGACGAAGCAGCCTCATCAATGCGTGTGGATTTTTGAGCTTTCCCCCTTAAGCATCGGTATTGCATGAAACAACCATGGAAGGAGAGCATCAAGCGATTCGCTGACGGCTCTTTTGCTCCCCGGGAGGTTGATAATAAGCGTTGAGCCTCTCACCCCTGCTTTAGCCCTTGAGAGGGCTGCCAAAGGTGTTCTCTCGCCACCGAAAGAACGCATTGCCTCAGCTACACCTTCAAGCTCCCTCTCAAGCACCTTAGCAGTTGCCTCAGGTGTTCTATCCCTTGGACCCACACCAGTGCCACCAGTGGTGAAAATAAGATCAAGCCCCTCAACATCGCAGAGGCGCTTAAGCTCGTTGGCTATACGCTCCTCATCATCTGGTAGCACAGAGTAATGGACAACATTTATCCCAAGCTCCGAAAGCCTTCTCACTATCTCAACGCCCGATGTATCATGGCGTTCACCACGATACGCACTGTCAGATATGACAATCACTCCAGCCTTCAGCTGTTCACATAATGGCTCAGCGAAATCACTCATACCGCCACTCTTGCTCAGCAGCTTCAGAGAACATATCTCAATGTCCTTTTCTACCGGCTTCAACATATCGTAAAGTGTTAGCGCTGCAATCGCTGCTGCGGTGAGTGCTTCCATTTCAGCGCCAGTGCGGTCTATCACCGACGCAGTCGCCACCACCCTTATGCCACTATCGGTTTGCTCAAAGTGAACATCAACATGAGTGACTCTGACAGGATGACAATACGGTATAAGTGTGCTTGTCATCTTTGCACCTTGAATGGCAGCTACCTTTGCAACCGAAAGAGCGTCCCCTTTCGGGAGCTTGCCCGCCATGACTTTCTCAACAGCGGTAGCAGAAACTTTTACAAACGCTTCCGCGGTAGCTACTCGCAATGTTTGGCGTTTCCTTGAGATGTCAATCACGCTACCTTATCACCTCTCCAATAAGCACTCAACCAACAAGAAGTTACATCACAATCCAGTGTTTGGGAAATCGCCACTGCCATTATGGAGGACCAATCAGCTCTTTCACTCTCTGACGCAGTTCCTTCAGGCTTATAGGCTTCGTGAGATACATCTCAATACCGAGCTCGGCACTCAAGCGTCTTCCGAGCACTGTATCAATGGCTGTAAGAATTATGATCGGGATGCTCCTTATAGGTTCATCAAACTCGCGTATGATTCGGCATGCCTGCATACCATCCATTACAGGCATACGCACATCTATGATGAGTAAATCTGGTTTTTCATTCCTGACGAGTTCAACTGCTTCCTTGCCATCCTTTGCTTCAATAACATCATAGCCTTCGCTCTGCAAAACTTGTTTGATAACTTGACGCACAAGAACTTCATCATCGGCTATGAGTATTTTCTTTGCCATACGTCAACCCTCGTTTTGGGAGACTATTTAATGCCACCCTTGTCTTAGATACAATTTTGCGTCGTTATCCCGATTTTGACATGACACGAAGTCCAAAACTGCCTCCAACCTTCGCCGAAGCATTGACTTACGTTTTCGGAAGAGATAGCTTCACTACTTTAGCAACACACCCTTAGCTACGGATAACCTTCTTGGAGCGCATCATAGATACAAAGGCTTTTGAAAGTTCTGGATCAAGCTGCGAACCTGCTACCTCTTCTATCAACATAAGCGCTTGGTCACCACTCATAGCTCTTCGGTATGCTCTATCCGATGTTAGAGCATCAAATGTATCCGCCACTGCAATGACACGAGATGAGAAAGGTATCTCCTCGCCTTTAAGACCACTTGGATAGCCTTTCCCATCCCAGCGTTCGTGATGGTGATAAACGGCTCTGCGTATATCCCAAGGGAAGGGAACTTGCTCAATGATTGAGGAACTTATGATGGGGTGACGCTTTATCAGCTCATATTCTTCCTCAGTTAGCTTCCCCGGCTTCAAAAGCACGCTATCTGGTATGCCTATCTTACCAACATCGTGGAGCAATCCAGCTACTCGCAATGCTTCCCTATCCTCTACACTTACTTCTAAGACCTCACAAAACTCAACGATATACTTTGAGACTTTCTCGGAATGCCCTTTTGTGTAAGGGTCCCTTGCCTCAATCGCTCGTGCAAGTGCCATGATAGCACCCAAATGACTTTTGTGCACTTTCTCGTGCAGTTGAATATTTGCTATCACAGCAGCTGCTTGTGTGCACAACACCGAAAGTAGTTCAAGGTCCTCCTTACCAAAGATCACATCACCTTTAACGCTGTTGACATTAAGCACACCAACTAAGCGCCCTTCACAGATCATTGGGAAGGATATAGATGAGACTATTTCCTTACGCTTGAGCATGGACAGAACTTGTGGTTCTGGGTTTACCCCAGGTGAGATGATAACTGGCTTAAGGCGTCTTGCAACTAACCCAGCTATGCCTTCGTTTACACTTTGGCGTCTACCTAACAATTCCTTTTTCAACCCATGAATAGCAGCTATGACTAACTCATTAGTTGCTTCATCATGCAGCATTATTGAACCGCTACTCGCTCGCAGTTCTGAGACGGCTATATCAAGCACAGCCGGAAGGAACTTCTCAAGGTCAAATGTTGAGGTCATAAGCTGGCTCAGTCGGTATAACAAATGTATCCTGCTCAAATCACGACGCAGTGCGCTTTTCTCAAGTGCCTCGCTTAATACAGCATAGAACTCCTCCGGGGAGAACTCACCATAAACCAAACCATCACAACCAACACGCAACATCTTTAAAACGAACTCGTGCGTTGCTTCCCTCACAATCAAGAGTGCTGTAAGGAGTGGATCTTGTTCTTTTACAACCTTGAGCAACTCCAAAACTTTCTCATCTGGCTGGCACGGATTTATTACAAGAAGTTTTACATCTCTTCCCTCCAACAGGCTTAAGGCTTCTTCTTCCTTCAAACAATGGCACACTGTAAAACCAAACCTTTCAAGTATTTTCAAGCATGTGGAGGCTATATCTTCGTCATCGCCAACGAAAACAGCGAGCTGCCCCTCATAGTGCTTAGACCCTTCTGTGCTGTCAGTCCATAGCACTCTTTTTGCCTCTTTGATGTCCATATGAACTCCCCTCATCAGCTTGCTTTTCCAGCATTACATATACCGCAACAAATTAGCCACTACCAAAACCTTCAGCACCCTGTTCACCTTTTGGGAACAAACAAGCAGCCTTTGCTATCACATCCTCCGAGAGCTTCGCACCTATCATGCCACCAGAAGCATGCGGTGAGAGCTGCAGCAACAGCATCAAGTTCATCAGCACTTGGCAACCTGCCATTGAAAAAACTATCCAGAGCATCAATGTATTGTCTGAGTATAGCGAACCTCTGTGCCCGCCCAAGCAGCTTATTCTTTGAGGCAAGTTTCTTCTCCGAGAGGAGCACGAAGGTGGCATGTGGATAAACTTCAATCAAGCACCGCCTTCGCCTTTTTCCCTTTACAGCGACTTTAAACCCGCTTCGCATCAACGCAAAGTAAAGCCGCCACCCTACCAAGATGAGCTTTTTGAACGAAGTGAATGTTGTCGGCGTGGTTGGGAAACACCTTATGCCATACTTCTGTAGCAATTCCCTCTCACAAGCTCTCATGCCACCAGATGCAAACGCATCTTCGGTAATTGCAATTTCGGGTGAACCTGCATATGTAGTGTTCGGGGGTTGTGGCGCATCTATCCCAACAGCTACAGCTCTGCTCTCAAGCATCAACTCAACTACTTGAGCTATCCCCTTTAGGCGTTCAACACGCTGGAGGTAAACAGCCCCACAACTACAGAGGCGGAGAACAGCTACAAAAAATGGTTTCCTATCACTTGCATGAACGTCAATGCCAGCTACTATGACTTCTCCCATGCTCCTTCTATGAGGTGAAGGCTATGCATGCAGCTACTTCCCTACAGAGATAACTTGCTCCCTCACTTCCATAGATTCGCTTACGGCGCAGGCGAGAATATGCTTTTTACTCACTGCCATCAGATGCTTTGAGGCTTAAGTAAACCCATCACGCAAGAAGCGAATGCACCTCACGTAGCCTTTTCACAATCGGCAACCCCTTCGGGCAGGAGAGCTCGCATCTACCGCAATTATCACAGCTCATGTAAGGTGCGCCTTCACGAAGGTCTGCATATGCCTCTTTTGCAACATCAAGATCTCCACGACGCACATACTCATAGCATCGCATTATTTCAGCTACCTTCACACCCTTAGGGCAAACATCACACAAACCACAACTGGCACACAAGGACGCTGAAGCAATTGGAAGATACTTCCTTAAAAGCTCCGCTTCTGCTTTCTCCAGCTCACCGCTTCCAACCCTTAAGTTGCATTCAACTTCTCCAAAAGTGGTCATGCCGATGAGCAATGTATGCACACCCTTGTTCCTCAAGAGCCATTTAAGTCCAGCCACAAACGCTTGTTCATCACCACGCTTCAACCCACCGGTTGACTTCATAGCCATTATGCCTATGCCTTTCTTTACAGCCCTCTCAATCAACGGGTCAAGTTGGTTTTGATTCCCTATGTTGTATGAGATGAGCATGACGTCATGGAAACCCAGTTCAATCGCTGCCTCCATAACTGCAGGTATGTTGGTGTGACACGCAAAGCCTGTAAAGCGAATCTTGCCAGCCTTCTTAAGTCTCTCAAAACCTTCAAGCATCCTTTCGTCTTTCACCTGTTCAGGTCTATCAATCTGCGGTAGCAGGATATCAACATAGTCTGTGTTGAGTATTTTCAATGAGCCATCAATATTGCCTGGCCACTCTTTGAGGGCAAGGAAGACCTTATCTCGCTTTGTCTTCATAACTTCACCAAACGCTCTTATGCTCCTGCCACCAGCATATCCGGGCGATGTGTGTATCAAATTTATGCCCCTATCAATAGCCATGCTTAAGACATCCGGATTTTCAAGGCGCAACCCACCAAAGGATACAACGGTCACCTCCAACTTCGTCCTGCCAAGCACTCTCTTTGCGAGTTTCTGGTCACCAGCAAACAAAGTGCTACCTGCAGCTAAAGCACCAAACGCCATTGCATCTGCAATGAACTCACGCCTTGACATTTTTCTTTGGAACATCACTCACTCACCTCCCAGAGAGGTCTTAAATCCCTCTAATCAATGCTCGCTTACTCCTTCCCTTCCTTCAACACTTTGATGCGTATGTTACGGAACTCAACCCTTGAGCCATGATTTTGTAGACCAATATACCCCTTCCTAAGCCTCCCTTTAAGCCGAGGATGCTCATCCATATTAGTCTCAACAATCTTTT